>Ga0206936_1206_pt2 | contig 14644 bp, 12 predicted proteins | sample Alteio_BWOrgHeat_14_FD_152922 | JGI IMG/M metagenome (GOLD analysis project Ga0206936, IMG submission 152922) | Enriched cells from forest soil in Barre Woods Harvard Forest LTER site, Petersham, Massachusetts, United States -... | ecosystem: Environmental > Terrestrial > Soil > Temperate forest >... | reverse complement strand
GCACCCGCGAGGACTCGAAGCAAAATTACGCCATCCTGCATGAAGGCCCGCTGGGCGTGCTGAAAGGTTCGGTAGAGGAGATCAATTACAAGGACCTGCGCGACAAAGGTGACAAGGTGTTTGACAATGCCGCCGGCTGGTTCGGCATCACCGATAAATACTGGCTGGCCGCGCTTATCCCGACAGAGTCGAATTTCAAAACCACCTTCAGCCATTACAGCAAAGACGGCCATGACCGCTATCAGGCTGACTATCTTGGCAATGCCGTCGCCGTCGCCGATGGCGGCGACAGCAGCAACAGCGTGCGGTTTTTTGCCGGCGCCAAGGTACTCAGGCTGCTCGACCATTATGCCGCCGGCGATCCCGCGCACAATATCCCACCCATCCTGCTGTTTGACCGCGCGGTGGATTTCGGCGCGCTTTATTTCCTGACCAAGCCCATCTTCCTGACGCTGGATTTCTTCAATTCCAAGGTCGGCAATTTTGGCATCGCCATCATGCTGCTGACCATTCTCGTCAAGCTGTGCATGTTCCCGCTGGCCAATAAAGCCTTCAAGGCCTCGGCGCAAATGCGCCGCGTGCAGCCGGAAATGATGAAAATCCGCGCGCGTTATGCCGACGATCAGATTGCGCTGAACAAAGAAACCATGGCGCTGTATAAGCGCGAGAAAATCAACCCGGCGGCAGGCTGCCTACCTATCCTGGTGCAGATGCCGGTGTTTTTTTGCGCTCTACAAGGTGCTCTACGTCACCATCGAAATGCGCCAGGCGCCGTTCTTCGGCTGGATTACAGACCTATCCGCGCCCGATCCGGCGAATATCTTTACAGCGTTCGGGCTGATTCCCTGGAATACGCCTACCGTATTGCATCTGGGTATATTGCCGATTTTAATGTGCATCACCATGGTCGTGCAGATGAAGCAACAGCCGAAGCCCGCCGACCCCATCCAGGCCAAAATGATGACTTACATGCCGTACTTCTTCCTCTATATGTTTTCAAAGTTCGCTGCCGGGCTCGTGCTTTACTGGACATGGAGCAACACGCTTTCCATCATCCAGCAACATGTTATCACTGCCCGCCATAAGGAATGGCTGCAAAAATCCAAGGCGGCGTAAATGCTGTTCCAATTACCGTGCCAGTTCATCGCCGGGGCGGCCACCGTCGACTCGCTCCCGCCCATGACGCCTGCGCCGGAAGTAGCCTTTATCGGCCGTTCCAATGTCGGCAAATCGAGCCTCATCAACGCGCTGGTCGGCCAGAAGGCGCTCGCCCGCACCTCACAGAACCCCGGCGCCACTCGCCAGCTCAATTTCTTCCTGCTGGCTGAAAAACTCATGCTGGTAGACCTTCCCGGCTACGGCTACGCCAAAGTCTCCAAAGAACAGCTAGGGCAGTGGGACTTTCTCATCCGCAGTTACCTCTCAGGCCGGGCTAATTTAAAGCGCGTCTGCCTGTTGATTGATGCACGCCGCGGGGTGAAACCCGACGACGAGAAATTCATGGAACTGCTCGATGAAGTAGCCGTCATTTTCCAGCTGGTGCTGACCAAAATCGACACGCTGAAGGCCAAAGAGGTCAGCGATTTATTGCAAAGCCTTCAAAAAACTATAAAATCGCACCCGGCGGCGCATCCGCTGGCAATTGCAACGAGCGCTACCGACAAAAAAGGGCTTGAAGAACTGCAGGCAGAATTAGAGGCATTGATATGAAAACTCGTGAATTAAAAACTCCCGCTGCCTGGCTCAAAACCGTGGCGACGCTTTCGGAAGCGTTGCCCTATATGCGCGAATTCGCAGGCGAGACCTTTGTTGTCAAATACGGCGGCCACGCCATGGGCGATGCCAAGCTGTCGCGCCAGTTCGCCGAAGATATCGTGTTGCTGAAACAAGTGGGCATCAACCCCATCGTGGTGCATGGCGGCGGCCCGCAGATCGGTAAAATGTTGGAACGGCTTAAAATCAAAAGCTCATTCGTCGATGGCCTGCGCGTGACTGACGCAGCGACGGTGGAAATCGTCGAGATGGTGCTCTCGGGCTCCATCAACAAGCAGATTGTTTCGGAAATCAACGCCGCCGGCGGCATGGCCATAGGCATCTCCGGCAAGGACGGCCAGCTCATCGAAGCGCGAAAACTGCGGCGCACGGCGCGCGACCCCGATTCCAACATCGAAAAAATCCTCGATCTCGGTTTCGTCGGCGAGCCGGTGCGCATCAACCCGACGCTGCTGCAGGAATTCGCCGAATCGAACATCATTCCCGTCATTGCACCGATTGGCATCGGCGCGAACGGGGAAACTTTTAATATCAATGCCGACACGGCGGCGGGCGCCATCGCCGGCGCGCTGGCAGCTGAGAAGCTCATGATCCTCACCGATGTGGCGGGCATATTGAATAAGAAGGGCGACCTTATCAGCGAGATATCCATTCGTGAGGCAAAGAAACTCATCAAGGATAAAACCGCCACCGGCGGCATGATTCCCAAAATCGAAACCTGCATCCATGCACTGGAAAACGATGCTGAAGCGGCACATATTCTTGATGGCCGCTTGCCGCACGTATTGCTGCTGGAAACCTTCACCAAATACGGTGCGGGCACGATGATTCACCGCGACTAGCGACCGATCCAGCCCACCTGCCTGTTTTCCGACAAGAACCTGCCATAGGCAGGGTCATCGGCCGGCAGGTAACGCCCATGCGAAATCGTATCGCCAGCATTATGGATGATGCCGTGTAAATGCGCAGTAAGCTTTCCTTCTTCGCGTAACTGCTCGCGGCTATATTGCAGGAAGCTACGGTAATCGGTTTTCTGCACCAGAACCGGTGCCAATCGCGGCAGGGCCTGGGTCATAAGGTTGCGAGCCATGCGCGGATCCAGCATCAACTTGCCCTCAAAAGCGGCATAGGTGGTTTTCGATGCACTACGATAGGTTTCCATGATATGATTCATGTATTCCATCACCTTTTCTTTTCCAGGGCCTTCGGATGCTGCGAGCCGCGTCTGTAACTTGTAGAGTGCTGCCGGGTCGGTCATGGCCAGCGCGAACGCTGTGCGATCCTGCGCGTCCTTGAAGGTGGGAGATTTTTTGTAGAAGGTCTGGAGGTCGTCAGGCTCGAGCGGTTTCTTAGCGCTGACATCTTTCAGCAGGTTGTCAAATTCCTGCCATGCATGTTGGCTGTAGCCGACATGCGGCTGAGCAAGCATATTGAGCGTTTCTTCCTGCAAATATTTATCAAGATTTTTTGAGCCCAGCCACGACGGCACGATGCCCGCATGCTGCCATGCTTCCGAAAATGCGATGGTGCGGACATCCTTGATCTCGATGGGCACATGGTGGAGCGCGCCCACCTGCACCTTGGCACCTGTAGCAAACGCCAGCTTTCCCTTGGCCGTCTCTTCTGTGCGCGCTGCCGCACGCGAGCCGCGGTTGCCAGCTTTCGTTTCCTCATCGTAATAGAGCGCGGCGAGGATCTTGCCCATTTTCTCGGTGGTAAAGTCCTGCTGCTGATAATCCTGCAATGTGCGTTTGAGCGCAGCGATGGCTATATCGTCTATAATGGCGTTAGGTTTTTCCTTCTGCTTATTGTCCGGATCAGGCTCTTTCGCAGAAACCGCATGGACTATATTGCGCGAAAACAGACGGCCGATGGAACCCGGCGTATTGAAATAGTTAAGCAGGTCACCACCCTGGAATGTGAATTTGGCGAAGTCGTGTAACTCGAACGCATCGACCGAGCCGGAAATGGCGCGCACGCCATTACGATATGCATCTGAGATGCTGCCACCTTCGAAGAACTGCGTCTGGATTTTGTAATTTTTGTTCAGCTCGCGCATGCGTTTGTGCGCTTCGTGGATGTAGGCGCGGGCCGCCTGCAAGCCCGAACGGCGGGCGTTGTCGCTATGGGCAATCTGCACCTGCTGGGTCTTTTTTCCATCGTAATGCTCTTTGGCCAGCAACTTCATATGCTCTTGGTATCCTGGATTGCGGTAAGCACGGTCCATGATGCCGGTGATATTGGTCATGGTCTCAGGTTCTTCAAACAACGGTACCACACCCAGCAGCGGCCGCTTGCCGTCGCGTTCTACTGCCTTTTGCAGCAGTACCGCTTCAAGTATATTGGCGGCACCTTGCGCCGTTACATCTGCTTCGCTGTGTTTGCCTTCAAGCTTGCCGCACTCGGCCAGCACATTGTCCCTGATGATGCCACCATGGTCGCGCGCCAATTCCATGCGTTTAAGCGTGTGGTAGGCAATCGGCAGCGCCGATTTTTTATCGTAAGGCTTATCTGCTGCCGCAACGATTTCCTCTTTATGCCGCTCAAAGAATTTGGCCGGCGCGCCATCATGGCTGAGGATTTCGTTGAGTCTTTCCAACTTCTCCTGCGGTTTTAACTTGTCGTAACCGGGGATGAGCGCGGAGACGACACGGCTATATTCCACGGCGGTCTCGCGATATTCGATCTTGGAAAAATTAAAACCGAACAGCCGCACCTTGCGCACCATCTCGACTGCGGCTTTTTTATGCTCGGAGCTGCCGCTGCCGGCAGCGGTAGCCAGGTCAGCTTCAAATTGTTTCGCGTCCAGCCGATCACGCACAACGGCCAGGTCTTTCGACAACGCGTCAAAGCGTGCGCTGAGCACCGCAGGCTCTGCGCTTTGACCACTCTTACGAATTTTCTCGCTTTCTTCACACAATGTGCCGATATCCTTGAGCAGGCCGGCAAGATTTTTCGACTCTTCCTCCAGTTTTTTGCGCCATGGTGCGAGCTGTTTGTCGTCATTCAGATTCTCGCTTTTTAAATCCTTCAGGTAGCGCGAGACGATCGCGTCAGTATGCAGGGCGATGGCCTCGAGCGTCGTCTCGGCGGTGATGCTGTTGTTGCCGTCCTTATCACCGGACGACCCCCATGAGCCCAAGCGGATGCTGAGGTTCAGCTTCAGCGGGTCGTAATTATCGTTTTTTTCAGCAAGCGAACGGTCGAACTGGCCGTAAATACGGTCGAGGTCGTCATAAATGTTGCCAAGGAAATTAAGTACGATGCCGGTTTCGTCGCGGGCGGTGAAATTCGTTTCCTTGCCGTCCACCTTATGCAAGAGCGGCGCTTTCTCGAAATGCTCGAGCGCCTTCATTACCTTGCCCTTGTCTTTGCTTTCGATGGCAATCGCCAGTTCGCGCTGCGCTTGCATGGATTCCAGCGAGTTGGTGTTGGTGGGGTGCTGCGTCATCACCACTTCGAACACCGGTTTGTTCAGTTTTTCGATTATCTGATCGGAAGGAATGTTCTGTTTCTGGATAAATTCCCGAATACCGCCGGGGATTGGCTCGCTCACTTCGCGCAAATGATCGAAATGGTTACCCCTCGCGGCCAAGCCAGCGATTTCATAGAGGTGCCCCATATGGGCGTAGGCCTCGAGTAATTGGGTCTTCTGCTCGGAGTTAAGGCCTTCCAGTGCTCTTTTAAATACCAACTCCTTACTGGGCGGACTGATGGCAGGATCTTTTGGCCAAATTGAGTCACGCAGTGCTCTGAGCTTATCGGCAACGACGCTATTACCGAGTTCCTCTTTCTTGCGCACCAGTTCGATCAGATAATCGCTCAGCGTCCGAGCCATTGATAGATGGTCAAACGTAGCAAGCGGATTACTGTCGGGGAAAGATTTGGACATTAAGAAGCCATTGATTAACTATTCTTAACCAAGATAGCAGTTTTTGGCCTTGGAGCAAAGTGTTTGTTCATATGGGCTCGGGAAAAGAAGAGCGATATAATATATTGTAAGATATAAGTAATTATTATCTCTAGGAGCAGATAATTGCCAGTCTTTCTGCTACAGGAACGGTAGATTTAACCAATTTAATCCGGGCATCCAGCGCAATGGCACCATGTTCATCGGCAATCAGCGGGTTGATGTCAATTTCGCTGATATCCCCCACTTCCGATACCAATTGCGATACCCGCACCAGCACATCAATAATCGTATCCATATTGACCGGCTTGTGGTCACGGAATCCGAGCAGGCGTTTATAGACTCGGGTGCGGCGAATCATATCGAATGCCAGTTCCGTATCGAGCGGCGGCAGGCCGAGCGCATGGTCGTCGATGACTTCCACCGCGACGCCGCCTTCGCCGAACATGATGACCGGGCCAAACTGCCGATCGGTGCTCATACCGACAATGAGTTCATAGCCCTCGCGCTTGGCCACCATCTGCTGCACGGTAAATCCCTCCAGTTTTGCGCCAGGTTTGAGCTTGGCGACGTTTTTGGTCATGGTTTCGGCGGCGTGGCGCACGGCGTCAGCATTGCCTAACGACAATATCACGCCGCCAACGTCCGATTTATGGCTGATATCGGGCGAGAGAATTTTAAGCACCACCGGATAGCCCACCTTGTCCGCCAGTATCACGGCTTCATCCGCGTTTTTCGCCACGTAGGTTTTCACCACCGGAATGCCGTAGAGGCTGAATACTTCTTTGGCTTCGCTTTCAAACAGTTCATTACGCCCCTGGGCGAAGGCATTGGCGATGATGGTGTCAACCGCGCCCTTGCCGGGCGACGGCACTTTACATGCCGGGGGCTCCTGCATCAAAATTGCCTGGTTGTGACGGTATTCGGCCATATGTAAAAAGGCGCGCACCGCTTTTTCCGGCGTGTCGTAAGTCGGGATATTCGCTTCGGCAAACAGGCGGCGTGGTTCATGCGCGGTGGCCTCGCCCAGCCAGCAGGTGAATATGTTTTTGTCGGCGGCGCTACGCATATTATCGATAACGGCCTTGGCGCATTCGACATTATCCGACACGGCCGTTGGGCAATTCATGACGAACACCGCATCAGCTTCCGGCGCACCTGTGGCAACGCTGAGCGCCCCGGCATAGCGCTTGCCGTTGGCATCGCCAATAATATCGACCGGGTTGCCGTGCGACCAGGTGGGCGGCAGCACCGCGTTTAATTTATCTACCGTATCTTTGGACAGCTCGGCAAGTTTGCCGCCCTGCCCCATCAGATAATCGGTTGCCAGCACTGCCGGGCCGCCGCCATTGCTGACAATCAGGAGCCTGGGCATATGGCCGTCTCCGGCAAGACCTGTAGGCTGGGCAGGTTTCAGCCGCGCTAACGTTTCCACCGCATCGAACAATTCTTCCATGTCATAAACGCGCAGCATTCCGGCACGCTTGAATGCCACATCATACACACCGTCAGAACCCACCAGCGCGCCCGTGTGTGACGAGGCGCCTTCCTTGTTGCGGCCGGATTTGATAACGATGATGGGTTTTTTACGCGAAGCACGTTTGCCCGCCGCCATGAATTTCTGCACCTGAGATACCGATTCGATATAAAGCAGGATGGCCGATGTATCTACATCATCGGCCAGGTATTCGAGCATGTCGCCGAAATCGACGTCACTGCAATTGCCCAGCGAAATAAAATGCGAAAACCCGATATCGCGCTCGGCGACCCTGTCGAGAATCGTCGTACACATCGCGCCCGACTGCGACACGAAGGCGAGCTTGCCCGGGGATGCGGCGATATGCGAAAAGCTGGCATTCAAGCTGCTGCCGGGCACGATAATGCCTAAGCAGTTGGGACCGATGATGCGCAGGTTGTAAGGCTTTGCCGCCTCCAGCATTTGCTGTTCTAGTTTCTTGCCTTCAGCGCCAGTTTCATTGAACCCTGCCGAAATCACTACCGCCGCCCGTGTACCCAGCGCACCAAGTTCGGCAATCGTCTGCGTCACAAGACTGGAGGCGATGGTCAACACCGCCAAGTCGGGCGCCGATGGCAGGCTTTTAATGTCGCGGTAGGCCTTCACGCCTTCTACCACGTCATGCGCGGGATTAACCGGCCAAACCGGCCCTGAAAACTTCCCGCTGACCACATTTTTCATCAGCATGTGCCCCACGGAGCCCTCATGGGTACTGGCTCCCACCAGTGCCAGCGATTGTGGCTTGAACATCTGTGTTAAGTTGCGTATGGTCATGGGCATAGTCATAGCATAGGCTCGTCAGCGGGTCACGGCTGGAGACATTAATTAAACATTAACCGCGTTGGGCTATAGCTTGCAACAATGCGGTACATAGCAAGTTATTGAAAGGACGAATATGAATATCACTAAAATCAGCCTCCTAGCCTTATCGGCATTATCCTTAAGCGCTGCCAGCGTTCAGGCCGCGGATTATATCAGCGTCAACGGCGGCTATTATGATGCGCTACGCAAAGATCAGAAAGCCGGCCAGTTCGGCGCCGAATATCGTTTGAGCCCCATCAAATACGGCTTAAGCCCCATCGCTGGCGCCTTTGTTACCACTAAAGGCGCAGGATACGGTTATGCCGGGCTTGATTGGGCACTCGCATTGATGTCCAATGAGCTCTACCTCGTTCCCAATTTCGCCGTCGGCGCGTACGGCAAGGGCAACGGCAAAGACCTGGGCGGTGTACTCGAGTTCCGTTCGGGCATCGAACTGGATTACCAGTTCAAAAATTCCCAGCAGATCGGCGTCGCTCTCAACCATCTCTCCAATGCGGGCATATACAGCCACAACCCCGGCGAAGAAACCATCATGGCGACCTACTCCATCCCCGTGGGCACCTTGTTCGGCGGCCGCTAATCTCCGACATTACGAATTGCAAAAAGGCCTGCCTTCCGGCAGGCCTTTTTTGTGCCCATAAGACTATTTCGCTAGGCTGAGCCAAATGCGAAGCTATTAGGCTCATTTAATGAGGTCATTGAGGAGCGTCAGCGACGAACTAGCGAGCGACGCGAGCGCAGCCTGCGCGGCGCCAAAAGTAAAACGAAAACCACGTTTTTCGTTTTACTTGAGCGCCATAAAAAAGGGCCGCCCGAGGGCGGCCCTTCAAGATTGGGAGTATTACGTTCTCAGTTAAAGCGTACGTAAATACCGCAGTTCGTCTGGTTGCCAGGGTTACCACCTGCGCCTGCACCATTCGCTGAAACGTCATAGGTAGTACTGGGCGCAGTGCCGGTCCCGCAGTTGCCAGTGGTTCCGACAGCTCCAGTTATCGGAGCAGCCATGAGTCCACCGGTTCCCGCTGCCATGACAACGCCACTCAAGGGCAAACCGTCATCGATTTTAGCGTCGATGTTACGTGCTTCAATCGGGGTCATAGCGTTGGTTTCCGCAATAGCACCGGCATTGAGAGTGTTAAAACCACTAATCTCGAAGTAGTTGATGCCTTTCTGGGCGAACACCGCAAAATTATTACCCCGGCCCATTTTAGCAGGCGGAATCCAAAGATTGGTAGTAGCCACGGTTGTTGCAGCAGCAGGTTGGACCACCGTAGTACTTACAGCAGCGGCAGTAGATGAGAAGTTGCCGTCAAGCAGATTGGCGACGGTTAGATGGTTCCAGAACATTACTTCTTCGCCGCTAAAGCCAGTGCCTGCTGCAATGTTGACAGCGTTACCACCACCGGTAGCTTCAATCAGGCCGTTACCGTCTTCAAGGCCTGCCGTACCCACCATCGTGCCTGTGCACGAGCCAGTTTGACCGGCGGTAAAGCCGAACTGAAAAGCATATTGGCAATTAATGTCACCCGGGAGGGCGTTATACTTGCCGCGGAAGGTGTTGACCGCTGAGTTATATTTTTCAAGCTGTGATACCGTGGCGCGAATTTCCGCGGCGCGGATCAAGTCCTGACCCACCAACACACCGCCCACAATAAGACCGATGATGACCAGCACGATCGAAAGTTCTATCAACGTGAAGCCCAACTGGCCCTTTGTTTTATTCTCTAGATGTTTCATATATACTCCCAGGTTAATGTTAGTGGGAGCCGCCCGAAGGCAGCCCCCTTGTTAAAAGTTTAGTTGAAGCGAGCGGCCAGCGTACAAGACTGGATCACCCCCTGCGTTGCATCCACGCTATACGTACCAGCAGTGACGTTGCCTACGCATTTGCCCGCGGCGTTGCCTGAAACGTTAAAAGCATTGGTAGCAGTAGCAGCATCACCCGCAAGTACGTTGCCGGTAAAGGGCTGGCCGTCATCAATTTTAGCATCGATGTTGCGTGCCTCAATCGGGGTTAAGCTAGCAGCAGTTGTGTAAACACCGGTGGCGCTGATTCCAGTCATGCCAGTGATTATAAAATAATTGAAACCCTGCTGGGGACCGTTGGCTAAGTTAGCACCGGGCGACAACGCAAGCACGTAGTTGCCGCGGCCGAGCTTGGCAGGAGGCAGCCACTGGGGCATCGTCGCAGAAGTGACGGCGGCCGTCGGAACAACGGCAGCTTGGTTGAGATAGGTTGCGGCCGCAGCGTTACCGCCGAAACTGCCGTCAACCAGGTTACCAACCGATAGATCGCTCCAGAAGCCGATAAGTTCACCTGTCCATTTGGTCAAATCTGAAGCAGAGCCGGCACCAGACTCGAGCAGGCCGTTACCATCGGCTAGGCCAGCCGCGCCGGTCATACCAGTGCAGCTTGGCGTTTCGCCGCCGTTAAAGCCGAAACTAAAGCGATAGTCGCAACGTATGTCGCCCGGGATGCCGTTATACTTGCTGCGGAAGGTGTTGACCGCTGAGTTATATTTTTCAAGCTGGCTGACCGTAGCGCGAATTTCCGCGGCGCGGATCAGGTCTTGTCCGACCAGCACACCGCCAACGATCAGGCCGATGATGACCAGCACGATCGAAAGTTCTATCAGCGTAAAACCGCGCTTCGCGCTTTGGTCGATCAGGGTAAAGCCCATCTGGCTCTTAGTGTGACTCTCAAGCTGCTTCATATATACTCCCAGGTTAATGTTCAGTGATTCAATAATTTAGTGCACACAATAAATTCTTAACGCCTATCATGCCCTCCTGCGGCACGGTTCACTACTCAAAAGCTAAGCAGTTACAACATACGCATAAATCACAGTGAGGCTAGCAGCCAAAGGTTAGCAAATCGTTACTGAAACTGAATAAATTGCAGCCGTTGAATGAGCTAATTACCCAAAAAACATGAATAAAACCTACTCACCCACGAACGGGCACGAGCTGGGCAGTCACTATTTTGTGGCATTGTGGTTTTGAGGCAACAAAAAGCTGGACAGAAACAATGAAAATGCGGGAATTTGGCTTTTTATTGAGCCTTGGCTTCCGCAGGTTCCGCCTGTTTAATGCTGCTGACGGCGGCATCCAGATGGGTCTGGGTGCATAATCCCAGCAACACCGGATCGCGCGGTTTGATGTTGCTCGAATTCCAGTGCGTCTTGCCGCGTACGGCGGCGATGGTGTTTTTGGTTGTGCCGATGAGCTTGGCGATTTTTGCATCGGTCATCGCCGGATAATGCTTCACCAGCCAGGCGATGGCGTCGGGTTTATCCTGACGGCGCGCCACAGGCGTATAACGGCTGCCTTTGGTTTTGTGGGTGATGTATTGCTTGGCGGTAATCATGATCTGCAGCGGAGCTTTGGGATCTTTTTCGCAACGCGCGATTTCTTCAAGCGTCAGCTGGCCGTTGGCGGTGGGGTCAAGGCCACGGATGCCGCCGGACACTTCACCATCGGCGATGCCCTGCACTTCCAGCGGGTGCATACCACAAAATGCAGCAATCTGTTCGAAGCTAAGAGCAGTATTTTCAACCAGCCACACGGCGGTGGCTTTGGGCATCAACGGTAAGGTCATGGAACTATCCTGGTTAATCTTTTGAAGAGTGTTTTATTTAGTGTTTTTTGAGCAAGATTCAAGTATTTTCGCACATATGAATGAAACCATTTCCATACGTCAGGAAAGCACCGCCATTACGGTAGTGACGCTGGGCCGGCCCGAAAGCGCCAACGCCTTGAATACGCTAATGGCGCAAGAGCTGGCCGGGGCTCTAGTGGATGCCTTTGAAAACAAGGCCTGCCGGGTGATTCTTCTCACCGGAGCGGGAAAGCATTTTTGCGCCGGAGCCGACCTGAAAGAGCGCAAAGGCATGAGCGAGAAAGACTGGCATATTCAGCATGATGCCTTTGAAAAAGCCTTGCACTCCATCATGCGTTGCCCCATCCCCGTTATCGCCGCAGTGAATGGCGCGGCTATGGGCGGCGGGCTGGAGCTGGCACTCGCCTGCGATTTCATTTATGCCGCTACCACCGCCCGCTTTGCCCTCACCGAAACCACTTTGGGCATCATTCCGGGGCTTGGAGGCGGCCAAACCCTGGCCCGCGCTGTGGGCACTGCATACGCCAAGGAGCTAATATTCACAGGCAAGCCCTTTTCGGCAGGCGAGGCCTTTGCAATAGGCATGGTAAATACAGTCTTTTCTTCAGAAACTCTTATGAGTGAAGCGCTTACTACCGCCCGCACCATCGCTTCCAATGCACCGTTGGCAGTGCGCGCCATTAAACAATCGATCAATCAGGGCATGGCATTGCCGCTTAAAGACGCACTGGTGGGCGAACTGGCACATTACCGCAGCCTACTTTCCAGCAAAGACCGACATGAAGGCATTAATGCCTGGGGCGAAAAACGCAAACCAGCCTTTACTGGCGAGTAAAAAAGCGGCATAATACGCCCCCTATGGTTACACCAGCCAAAATCTCCCTTGCCCTGCAAGGTGGAGGCACGCACGCCGCATTCACTTGGGGCGTAATCGACCAACTGTTGATCGATGGCCGCGTCACACTCGACGCAGTCAGCGCCACCAGCGGCGGTGCCATGGTCGCTGCCGTGCTGGCGCAAGGCATGTTGGAGAGTCGCGAAGCCGCCCATGAACTCCTGCTGCAATTCTGGCGCAAGGTCAGCATCGCCTCCAATCTTCTGCCGCTGCGCATGAACGTGGTCGACACGTTTTTGAGCCATGTCGGTTTTGATATCGCGCCGGGCGCGCAGGCGCTGGACGCCATTACTCGTCTCTTCTCGCCATCACAGTTCAACCTGTTCGATTTGAACCCGCTGCGCGGCATCATCGAAGAAATGGTGGATTTCGAGGCGATTAAAAAAGGCCCGGTGAAACTCTATATCAATGCCACAAACGCCAAAACCGGCCGCAGCCGAATCTTCGGTCCGGATGAAATCTCACTTGATGCTGTGATGGCCTCGTCATGCCTTCCATTTATGTTCAAAGCCGTGGAAATCGATGGCGAGCCTTACTGGGACGGCGGTTTTTCAGGCTGTCCACCGCTTAAGCCCTTAATCAGCGATTTCCATCCTTCTGATATAGTGTTGGTACAGGTGCATCCCTCCAGTGTTGAAGACGTGCCCACCACCGCCACCGACATCCTCGACCGCGCCACGGAAATCAGCTTCAATGCTGTGCTGTTGCAGGAGATCGACGCGCTCGAACAACGCAATGCGCTGATACGGCAGGGCCGCGTTGACGGAAAACCCGTCACTATCCACCGCATCGAATCGCAGGATATGCTCTCGAGCCTGGGGCGCGCCAGCAAACTCAACGCCGACCTGGATTTCCTGATTTACCTGCATGACCTCGGCGTGCAGGCCGCCACCGACTGGCTGGCATTAGACTCGGGCGCTGACGATTCCGCCTCTGAAGAAGCTGCTTAAGAAGAGCGAGGCCAGAAGGCCGAGCCAGCCATGAGCCGCGAAGCGTGAGCTATGTGAAAGTCAGCAGACTTTCACGGGCGGATTAAAAAAATTATTGCTTCAACATATCACGAAGTTGTTCAGGGCTGGAAAGCGAATCCCCTGGGCCCGAACGCGGCGTGACATGCAGCTGCAGTGTGCAGGTGGCGCCGCTCAAGCGCGGGATTTTATTTTCAAAACGCAATGTGCCGTCGCAGGTGGTGGCGCCCAGATAGCGTACATTGATGGTGGTTCCGGCATAAAAAGAATCCGACGTGGTGTCGCCCCATTGCCATGACGGCAACGACACGGTGGCCGTATTCTTATCAGCACCGAGGACAAAATTGTCCACCTTCATCCCAAACGCGTAATCGCTGAGTGAATAAATAATGTTATCCATAAATGTGATGAACGACGCCTTGTCAAAATCCTGCACCATCGGCTTTTGTCCTTGCTGCGTCAGCGACACAAACTCGACGGTGAGCTTGATATGCGCATCGTCGGTCAGCAACGTGTTCAGTGCGGCGCTGATTTTTGCGCGGTCTTTGGTGGCAAACGCATCATTCAGTTTTTGCGCTTCGGCTTCGGCTGAATGTCGCAGCAATGTCGCCGGATTGAAAAAACCGAAATAGATTCCGCCAAGCAATATGCCAAGCGCGATTACAATCATGATGATGTTTTTCATTATTCGCCCTTGAAGGCCTGCAGGCCGGTGATGCCGCGTCCGAGTATCAGCGCGTGGATATCGTGCGTGCCCTCGTAAGTGTTGACGCTTTCTAAATTCATGACATGGCGGATGACGTGATATTCGTCGGCGATGCCGTTGCCGCCATGCATATCGCGGGACTGCCGCGCGATGTCGAGCGATTTGCCGGCGGAATTGCGCTTGATGAGTGAAATCATTTCCGGTTCGGACTTGCCTTCATCGATTAATCTTCCCACGCGCAGCACCGCCTGCAGGGCGAGCGTAATTTCGGTCAGCATGTCGGCGAGTTTTTTCTGGATGAGCTGGTTGGACGCCAGCGGCCGGCCGAATTGCTGGCGCTCGAGCGTGTAGCGCCGCGCCGCATCGAAACAAAATTCTGCCGCGCCCAGCGCGCCCCAACCGATGCCGTAACGCGCTTTGTTGAGGCATGAGAAC
>Ga0206936_1209_pt1 | contig 14744 bp, 13 predicted proteins | sample Alteio_BWOrgHeat_14_FD_152922 | JGI IMG/M metagenome (GOLD analysis project Ga0206936, IMG submission 152922) | Enriched cells from forest soil in Barre Woods Harvard Forest LTER site, Petersham, Massachusetts, United States -... | ecosystem: Environmental > Terrestrial > Soil > Temperate forest >... | reverse complement strand
GCAGATGGAGGTTTTACAATGCGGAATCTTCGATTGGTTTTCCTGGCAGCGCTTCTGGCAGTAGTGGTTTCGTTCTCGACTCATGCTCAGGCCAGCGTTTTTGTAGGAGTTGGAATCGGGCCGGTTGTTGCGCCGGTACCCTATGCTTACGGTCCTCCGGATTGCACTTACGGCTACTATTCCTACTACCCATACGCCTGCGCCCCTTACGGCTATTACGGCCCGTCATGGTTTAGCGGCGGCTTCTTCCTTGGTGTCGGACCCTGGTACGGATACGGCTGGTATCCGCATTACCATTATGGCTACTACGGCTATCACGGTGGATATGGTTATGGCCACGGTGGATACTACGGCAGACCCGGATATGGATATGGCGGCGTACATCCCAGCCCTTATGGCGGAGGAGGCCGTACAGCCTATAACGGCGGCATACACCCTGGATACGGCGCTGCAAATGGCGGACGTCCTGGATATGGCGGTAGTGGTTATACCGGCGTCCGACCTGCCGGTGGCGGTGCAGCCCCCCACAGTGGATTTAGTGGCGGACGCCCAGGCGGTGGATTTAGTGGCGGGCGCCCCGGTGGTGGATTTAGCGGCGGTGGGCGTGGCGGCGGATTCGGTGGCGGTGGTGGACACATGGGCGGAGGCGGCCACGGTGGTGGCGGTCACCGGTAATACCCAGTGAAGATTGCTCCGCATTGAGGGATGGGCTTCGGCTCATCCCTCTTTTTTTGCGTGGGTTATTTCCGGATGAGTGAAATCAGGGTGTCAGCGATGCGTTCTGCTGCGCCTGGACGGGCTTGGCTCCTGGCGCGTTCGGCCATGGAGCGAAGCGTCTGGGGTTTGGACAGGAGGGCGAGGAGGGTTTCGAGAAGGAGATCTGGTTGCGCCGCCAGTTGGCGTTCCTCGATCATCGTTGCTGCACCGGCCTGCACCATGACTTCGGCATTACTGCGCTGGTGATCGTCAGCGGCGGCGGCGAATGGGATGAGCAACGCGGGCTTGCCGGCGGCGGCGAGTTCCGCGACGGTTGAAGCGCCGCTGCGAGCCATGACCAGATGTGCTGCGGCAAACTGGTCGGCCATATTGTCCAGGAATGCTTCCACGCGCCATCGGGCCGGGTCGGCTCCGGATGCGGCGTAGGCTTCTCGTGTTATGCCGGCATGGCGGGCGCCGGCCTGATGGAGCAGGGTTAATCCGGGAACAGCCTCAAGCAGGGCTGGAGCCAGCGGAGGCATGAGGGTGTTGAAGATGCGCGCTCCCTGGGAACCGCCAAAGATGAGCAAATGCGGAGACGCGCCGGGGTCGGAGGGCGCGATGGAGAAGAACTCGGGCCGCACCGGGATGCCGGTGACCTCAGCGTTGCGAAACCACTTGGCTGCGGGCGGAAAATTGACCGCGGCTGCCTGAACGCGCTTGCCGACGAGGCGGTTGGCCATGCCGGGGACGGCGTTGGGTTCGAAGGCCATGGTTGGAATTCCGCGCAGGATTGCCGCGCCCATGGCGGGGCCGGAGGCGTATCCACCTACGCCGAAGACTGCGTCTGCCTTGAATTCGCGGATAAGGCGCGCGCAGGCCAGCAGGCTCAGGGGCAGCCCGAACAGCGTTCGGAGCTTTGTCATGAGGGAGACCTGGTTGAGCGGGCCAACCTTGATCAGTTCAAGCAGGAAGCCTGCCGCCGGAACGAGACGCGACTCCATACCGCGAGCTGTGCCAACGAAGAGAACTTCCGCGCCGTGGCGCGCGGTGAGTTCGCAGGCTACGGCGAGAGCAGGGATGATGTGCCCGCCTGTGCCTCCGCCGGCGATGAGAATGCGCGGCCTTGCGGAATCAGGCAAATCAGATAACTCAGGCAACTTAGTCGATCTCGCGAGTGAGGTTAAGCAGGACGCCGATGCTGGCGAGCATGATGCAGAGCGAGGTTCCACCGGAGGAGATGAAGGGTAACGGAATCCCCTTGGTGGGGAGCAGCGCGATGACCACGCTCATGTTGAAAAAGGCCTGAATGAGAATCGTGATGGTAATACCAAAGGCCAGCAGGCGCGCAAACGGGTCGCGCAGCAGAAACACGGTTCGCAGGCCGCGAATGCCGAGTACGACAAAGAGCAGCAGGATGAGAATCGCGCCGAGAAAGCCCAGCTCTTCGGCGATATTGGCCATGATGAAATCGGTATGAGGTTCGGGTAGGTAGAAAAGCTTTTGCACGCCTTCCATGTACCCGCGGCCGGTCCAGCCGCCTGAGCCGACGGCGATGAGCGACTGGTTGATGTGGAAGCCTGCACCCTGTGGATCTGCTTCGGGATGCAGAAACACTTTCATACGCGCCAGTCGCCATGGAACGAAGATAAGCAGTGCGGCAACGACCGGTGCGACAGCGGCGAAGATGCCAAGGATATAGCGCCACTCCATCCCCGCAAGCAGCAGCGTCAGAATCGTCATTCCGAAAAGGACGATCGCCGTGCCCAGATCGGGCTCCTTCACAATGAGAGCGAGAAAGACCAATGCAGGAATGACGGCGGGAAGCAGTGTGTGCCGCCAGTCTTTCATTGCGTTAAGGCGGGAGTGCAGAAACCATGCGAGGTAAATCGCCAGCATCGGTTTGGCGATCTCGGAAGGCTGAAAGGTGAAGAACGGGCCGAAGCGAATCCAGCGATGAGTGGCATGCGAGCCCGGCACTACGAAGACAGCCAACAGTAGCAGGAGGGTCACTGCCATTCCGAAATAGACGACGCGTTTGGAGTTATAGCGGCGGTAGTCGATGCGCATCAGTAGGACCATGGCGATGACGCCGATCAGAGCCCAGAGAGCCTGCCTGCCGAGAAATGTGTACGGCGAACCAAAGCGAGCCTGGGCCATGACAGCCGAGGCGGAAAAGACCATGGCCAGCCCCGCCACAACCAATGAAAGTGTGGTGAAGAAGAGCCACTTGTCGGCGCCCACACGCTTTGCCATCGATGCTACCTCTTCCCTTTGGTCTTGCTGCTTTGCGTAACGGGCCTGTCTGTCTCTGGCCTCTCAAGCACCAGTTGTTTGAAGACTCGTCCGCGATGCTCGTAGTTTTCAAACTGATCGAAGCTGGAGCAGGCCGGAGAGAGCAGAACGACATCGCCGGGATGGGCTGCCTTTCTGGCTGATTCGACTGCCCGGTCGAGTGTTTCACTGGAGACGATGGGGACCATGCCGCGAATCTGCGATTCGATCTTGGCGGCGGCTGATCCGATGGTATACACGGCTTTGACGCGTTTGCGCAGAAGATCGGAAAGATCGGCGTAGTTGGAGTTCTTGTCTTTGCCGCCGAGGATCGGGTGAATGCCGCGGGGAAAGGCTGCGATGGCCTTGGCGGCTGCATCTACGTTGGTAGCCTTGGAGTCGTTGTAGTAGTCCACGCCGTTGTCGGTAGCGACGTACTCGAGGCGATGCTCGACGGCGCGAAAATTCTTGATCGCTTTGCGTATCTCTTTCGCCGGAGCGCCCGCCAGATACGTCGCACAGACTGCCGCGAGAACGTTCTCAACGTTGTGCAAACCTTTGAGAGGTATTTGGTCGAGAGGCAGGATTGTCTCAATATCGGCTTCTTCCGAAGCGCGGAATACTACCTGACCGTCTTTGACCCAGGCGCCCTGAGAAACCGACTTCTCACGAGAGAACCAATAAACATTTGCCGAACTGCGCATCGCAGCGGCGGCTGCGGGCACATTGTCGGCGTTCAGCACTAGAAAGTCGGCCGCGGTTTGTGCGCGGGAAATTCGCTCTTTGGCGAGAGCGTAGTTTTCAAAGGTGCCGTGCCGGTCAAGATGGTCGGGGGTGATGTTGAGGATCACTGCGATCTGCGGATGGAAGAGGTCGGTGCTCTCTAGCTGGAAGCTGGAGACCTCGAGCACGGACCAGCTGTTGTCGGAGCTCTTTTCGATGAGATCGACGACAGGGACGCCGATGTTGCCGCCGACCTGCGTCTCAATGCCTGCCTCTGCGAGAATTTCGCCGGTGAGCGCGGTAGTTGTAGTCTTGCCGTTGGAGCCGGTAATGGCGAGGATGCGACCCTTGAGAAATTGGGCTGCCAGTTCGAGTTCGCCGATCACGGGAAGGCCAAAGGCTTTCACCTGTACCAGTTCCGGGGTGTCCATCGGAACTCCCGGGCTGACGACGATCAGGTCCTGGCGACGGAAGGTAAGCAGACCGTGACCGCCTGACTCAACCATAATGCCGTTATCGAGCAGCGCCGGAATCTCCCTTGAGAGTGCTGCGGCGGAGCGCATATCGGACACAGTGACCTGTGCGCCGCGCGTGCGCAAAAACAGAGCCGCGGCCAGGCCGGACTTGCCCAACCCCACGACTAGAACTTTCTTGCCTTTCAACTCCATCCGAATTTCAACTCCCACAAATTTTTATGTCCGGCCAAACTTATCCTGTGCGAGCCTGCGACGCTCGTCTGCCTGTCACCATCAATTGTGGCATTCAAACACGCCCGCTGGCCCGCGTCTAGCGGAGTTTGAGTGTGGTGAGTGCAAACAATGCAAACACCAATGCGCCAATCCAGAAGCGTGCGATGACCTTTGACTCTCGCCATCCGAGTAACTCGAAGTGATGATGCAAGGGCGCCATTTTAAAGATGCGCTTGCCGTTCCGCAGCTTGTAACTGCCGACTTGGAGGATGACTGACAGCGCTTCGATGACAAAGATTCCGCCAATGAAGGGCAGCAGCAGCTCCTGTCGAATGATCACGGCGACGGTGGCAATCGCCCCGCCCAGCGCGAGCGAGCCGACATCACCCATGAAGACTTCAGCGGGATGCGCGTTGTACCAGAGAAATCCAATGGACGCGCCAACCATTGCTCCGCAGAAGACGGTTAGCTCGCCCACCTTGGGCATGCGCTGCAGTTCGAGGTAGTCGGCAAAAACAACGTGGCCGCTAACGTACGTAAGCAAGACCAGCGCCCCGGCCGCAATGATCGTGCAGCCGATCGCGAGACCATCAAGGCCATCGGTCAGGTTTACGGCATTGGACGAAAACACGAGGACCAGCGTGACGAAGACGATGAAGGGCAGGAATGCCAAAAAGCCAACGTGCGTGATCGATCCCAGCCAACCCCAGGTCAGATCGGGGTGGAAATGCTTTATGAACGGAACGTTCATGCGCGTGGAGAAGAGGCGGAACTGCTGCAGGACGACCAATCCACACGCGATTATCAGCGAGACTACGATTTGCCAGAACATCTTGGCGCGCGCGGTCAGTCCGAGATTTCGACGTTTGACGACCTTGATGTAGTCATCGGCGAAGCCGACCGCTCCGAAGCCGATTGTCGAAAAGACCACTACCCAAACGAAGGGATTCGATGGATCGGACCATAAGACTGTGGGCAGCAGAATTGCTATCGCGATGAGAACTCCACCCATGGTTGGCGTTCCCGACTTTTTCTTGTGTGACTCCGGGCCTTCATCGCGAATGTACTGGCTGATTTGAAACTGGCGCAGCCTCTCGATGACGAATGGTCCAATGAGCAAAGCGATGAGCAGCGCCGTCAGCGACGCGAACGACGTGCGGAAGGTGAGATAGCCGAAAATGCGAAAGGGATGGAAGTACGGGAAGAGCTTTTGATACAGCAGCCAATAAAGCACGAGGACTCCAAAGCCAGTGGGCGACTGTTCCCGATTTTACAAGTTGTGGGCATGCCTCGGTTGACATCGATGAGCCTGGGGCCTCCGACGTTACTAAATGCAGACTGATTCTGCTAGCGAAGCCGTGTAGAGGATTGATTGCTTGCACCCCGGCTGGCATATACTTGCCGCCGAAGAAGTCCCGGGAGGAAAGACAACATGCAACGATGGACAACCCTAGGCACGGTCACTGTGCTCGCAATGATCATGGCAGCTTGCGGTAAGACAGCCAACACCCATGACGCCGACGTAAAGACACTCAAGGACATCGAGACCCAGTGGAATCAGGATTACGCCTCAAAGGACCTGGACAAAATTGTGGCTCACTATGCAGACGACGCTGTCCTGATGGCTCCCGGTAGCCCGGTTAGTTCCGGCAAGGACGCGATTCAGACAGCCCTCAAACAAATGATTTCTGATCCGGCGCTGGCGCTGAAGTTTGAGGCCTCCAGGGTTGATGTGGCGAAATCAGGTGATGTCGCCTTTACGCAGGGCTCATACGCCATGGACGCAACCGACCCGCAGAGCAAACAGGTCATTCACGACCATGGCAGCTACGTCACAACCTATCGCAAACAGGCGAACGGAGCCTGGAAGGCGGTTGCTGATATCGCAACGTCTGAAGTACCGCCGCCTGCCCCCGCTCCTAAACATGCAGCTAAATCTGCACATAAACCCGCGAAGAAGCAAAAAAAGCATCACTAAGATTCTCTATACCTGATCTCACAATGAGGCCGGCTTGTTCAGGCTGGCCTCAAATTCGCTTTGGAGACTGTGTGGTGATTGCCTCAATCGCTCGCTCCAGGCGAACGCCGCGAGAGCCCTTGATAAGTACGACATCGCCGGGCTTCAGATTCTCTTTGAGCCAGACGCCCGCCGATTCGGCGTCGGGAACGAAAAGGGCTTCGACGCCAGTGACTCCAGCCTCAGTGGCTGCCTGAACCAGATACGCTGCATTTCCTCGAACACCGATGATGATGTGGATCCCTGCTTCGGCGGCTGCTTTGCCGCATTCTTCGTGGAGAACGGGGGCATGGTCGCCCAGTTCGAGCATTTCGCCTGCGATCAGAATGCGGCGCTGTGCCGGACGCGCGGCCAGGGCCTCAATCATCGAACGCAGCGCTTCAGGATTGGAGTTGTACGAATCGTTGATGATGGTCGCGCCGCCGATTGTCAGAACCTCTCCGCGGCGGTCGCCCGGTTTGAGTGCTTCTAGCGCTTCTATAGCAGCCTGGATCGGCACGCCGGCTTCGCGCGCTACTGCCAAGGCAGCCGCGGCGTTGCTGGCGTTGTGGCGGCCAAGCAGTTGCAGGTGCATCGAATACTTGTCACCTGCGGAAAGGATGTCGATCTGCAGGTTGTCGTCTTCGCGGATGGCCTCGATTTGCGGATCGGCACAGGGACCTGCGCCGAAGTAGACGACCTTTCCGGCGAAATCGCGGCCAAACTGGCTTACGTATTTGTCATCGCAGTTGAGAAAAGCTACGCCGGTGGGAGGGAGCCCCTCGACGAGTTCATACTTGGCGCGGGCGATACCGCCCTGCCCGTCGGAAAAGTTTTCGATATGCGCGACGCCTACGTTGGTGATGACACCCCAGTCCGGGGCGGCGATGCGGGCAAGCTGCGCGATTTCTCCGGCGTGGTTCATGCCCATTTCGATCACTGCGAATTCGTGCTCGCGTTCAAGCCGAAGCAGTTGCAGCGGCAGGCCGAAACCATTGTTCAGATTGCCCCGCGACTTGAGCACGTTGAAGCCTGCGGCCACAGCTGCCGCGATGGCATCTTTGGTGGACGTTTTACCAGCGCTGCCAGTAATCGCAATGACGCGGCCACCCCAGTGACGGCGGACGTGTGCCGCCAGTGCCTGCAGGGCCTGCAATGGGTCTTCGACGATCAGCAACGGCGTAGCCAGAACCTTGTCTGGAAGAGTGCTGACCCGCGCCAGGGAAACAACCGCTGCCACCGCACCGCGGTCAACGGCGCCGGCGATGAAGTCGTGGCCGTCGTGCCGCTCGCCGCGCACGGCAAAAAAGAGCTCGCCGGGACCGATTGTGCGCGAGTCGATGGAGTAGCCCTGAGCGACGAGCGCACCTACGCCTGAGGCGCTGGCTGGAGCTTCCAGCTTGGCGCCGCAACCCAGAGCGGCTTCAGCCAATGTGAGTTTCACTGCCCTCCACCATAGCCGAGAGATCGCAAAGCGGAAAGAGCAACCTGCGCGTCATCGAAAAAAATTGTACCGCTGCGCAGAATTTGTTCCTTTTCGTGGCCTTTGCCGGCGATCAGGACGACGTCGCCCGGCCTTGCCTCTGCGAGAGAAAGTGTAATTGCCGCAGCGCGATCTGGCTCGACTATGTAGCGCACGCCGCTTTTCGTAATGCCCGGCAATATCTCGGCGATGATCGCTTCTGGGTCTTCCGAGCGAGGATTGTCGCTGGTAACAACGACGAAGTCGCTGCCTTCGCCGGCCGCCTGCCCCATTCTCGGGCGCTTGGTTCGGTCGCGGTCGCCGCCGCAGCCGAAGAGTGTAATCACTCGGGCATGCTGTTGAGATGTTTGAGAGCCAGAGATAAGTTGCCGGGCCAGAGAAGCAAGGTTGCGCAGGGCATCGTCGGTGTGGGCGTAGTCCACGATAACCGTGAATGGCTGGCCGGCGTCGACTGGCTGGAACCGGCCCGGTACGGGATGCAGTGCTGGAACGGCCGCCACTAACTGGTCGAATTGAACACCGCGGGCGTGAGCCGCGGACAGAGCCGCAAGCAGGTTGAGCACATTGACTTCGCCTGCAAGACTGGACTTTATTTTCGCTGTGCCATGTTGACTGACGAGCATAAATTCAGCCCCGCCCGGGGTGAACCGAATCTGATCCGCCTGCCACTCGGCGCCGGGAACTATCCCGTAGGTTACGACCTGCGAACCGGCGAGCCTTGCGGATTTGGCTAACTCCTGCGAATGAGCGTCACCGGCATTGAGCACGGAGATACGTGGGGCGGGATATCGTGTTCCGTCGAAGAGGAGGCGCTTGGCGGCGAAGTACTCTTCCATTGTCTGGTGATAGTCGAGGTGGTCGCGTGTGAGGTTGGTGAAGATTGCGACATCGAATCCGACTTCGGCGACGCGTCCCTGGTCAAGAGCGTGACTGGAGACTTCCATCACCAATTCAGTTGCGCCGCGGGAGACGCCGTCCGCCATCAGTTCAAACAGGTCACGCGATTCGGGGGTGGTGTGCGCGGAGGGGCGAACGTCTCCCGCGACGTGATATTCAATTGTGCCCACAAGAACTGACGAGCGGCTCGCGCTTCGCAACAGAGCTTCGATGAGAAAGGCTGTGGTGGTCTTGCCGTTGGTGCCTGTAACTCCGGTGGCGTGCAGCTTCTTTTCCGGATGTCCGAAGAAGGTCGAGGACAACTCCGCCAATGCCGTGCGGCCGTGTTTGACGAGTAAGTGCGGCACGGTGGGATAGTTCGCATTGAGGAGAGCGAAAGCCTCTGCAGAGTCGGTGACGATTCCCGCGGCTCCAGCTTGCAACGCCTTTTCAATGTAGCGGTTGCCATCAGTAGTGCCGCCGCGCATCGCGACGAAGACGGAGCCGGGCATAACTCGGCGAGAGTCGTACTCTACGCCGGTGACGCAGATCTCTTCTCCGAAGGCGCTTTGTGAATCCGGCAACCCGGGATAGGCGTTGGAGATCAGTTGATTCCAGGTCAGTTCAGTTGAGGTCATTCAAAGATAGATTTTAAATCTCCCGCCGCGGTGGTTGCGCCTACCGGGCGCAGTGCACAACTACCGGCGTACCCGGCTTGACTGCGCTGCCAGCTGCGGGCTCCTGCGATCGCACCAGGCCGCGGCCATCCACTTGCAGGATGAGGCCGGCGATGGCTACCTGTTCAACTACCTGTCGCACTGGCATTCCGATCAAGGATGGGACCTTCACTGTATTTGCAGACAGGGCGACGGCGACAGTTTCTGGTGTGGATGAGGTGTCCGGCTTTGGTTTGGAATCAGCCGCTGCCGTTGTTTTACTTTTCTCTGGCTCTGGTTTCTGAGGCGCGGTTGCCTTGACCTTTATTACGGTCGGAGCGGCGGCATCCGCGCGTGCGCCGTCGACGGCTTCACGGAGGGGATCATCTGAGGGGAGATCATTGACCGCCGCCATCAATGCGCTTACGTCGCCGGTGTGCTCCTGCTCGGGCTCTACATCTTTTTCTGCAGGTGCTTTGGCCGGAGCATGGATGGTTCGCACCTCGACATCGTGCGGTACGCCCAGATACTCCAGGGTGGCTTGCGCTACCTGCGTGAAAACAGGGGCCGAAGCCGCACCGCCGTAGTAGGAGACGCCTCCTCCCTTGGGATCGTCGAGCACTACCGCTACTGCGATCACGGGCGAGTTGACTGGCGCGATTCCCGCGAACGAGGCGACGTGCATCGTTTTCGAATATTTGTGGGTTGCGGGATCGATCTTCTGCGCCGTGCCTGTTTTGCCTCCCGAAGAATAACCGTTCAGTTGCGCCTGTTTGCCGGTGCCGTACAACACTACGCCTTCCATCATCTTGCGCATCTGCGCCGCCGCCATCGTGCTGATTACCCGGTGTGCGCCCGTTGGCAGAGGATTGGGCAAGTCGGCCCCGGGGTCGAATGGCTGGGCAACCGGGGGAGGGGTAGGCTGGCTCGGGATGCCGTTCGCTGTTTCAGGCTTGGGCTGAGCGGTCATCACGATATGCGGAGGCAGGTACACTCCGCCATTGGCGATCGTAGAAACCATGGAGACAAGTTGCAGCGGCGTGACTGCGACCTCTTGCCCGATGGCGATGGAACCGATCGAAGTAGATCCCCACTTGGGTGGAGGCCGCAGCAGGCCGCGCGTTTCACCAGGCAGCTCCATTCCGGACCTCGAGCCAAAGCCAAAATTGTGAATGTATTCGTAGAAGTGATCGGGGCCCATTCGCAGGGCTAGCTTTACGGCGGCCACATCGCTGGAGTGTTCGAGCGCTTCGTGCACGGTGATAACGCCGTAGTGATCGGACTTATCGTCATGAATCGTGCGGCCGTTGAAAGTGATCGCGCCACCCTGGCAATCGATCTTGTCATCAGGCGTGACGATGTGCTGATCAAGAGCCGCGGCGTAGGTGACGAGCTTGAAGGTCGAGCCGGGTTCGTAGACATCGCTGACCGCGTGGTTGCGCAGCAATGCCGGAGTGGTGTGGCGAAAGTCATTGGGATTAAAGGTAGGCCGGACGGCAAGGGCGAGAATCTGTCCTGTATGCACATCCTGAATCACCACGGTGCCGTTGGCCGCACGCGTACGCTGCATGGCCTGATCGAGCGCGCGTTCTGCGAGAAACTGTATGTTCTCATCGATTGAGAGCACCAGATTCTCACCGGGCTCAGGCTCCTGCACTGTGGAGCCAAGTACATGACGCCGCGCATCGACAGCAGCGGATACGCGGCCAGGCTGGCCGTGCAGACGGGCGTCGAACTTTCTTTCTAAACCGCCGAGGCCGTCGTCATCCACGCCAACATAGCCAAGTACCTGCGCTGCGATTTCGTTGTCAGGATAGAAACGCTGAAACTCTTTCTGTAAGTAGACGCCCTTCAGGTTAAGCGCGCGCACTCGCGCCGCTACTTCCGGGGTCACGCGGCGCGCAATCCACGCAAAGCCATGCGACGCGTTGACTCGAGCGGCAATCTGCTGCTCGCTCGTCCAATTGTCGATGATTGAGTTACCGTGTGCGTCATGCACAATCTGCGCAAGTGCATGGACTGTGGACGGCTTATCGTCGATTTCAGAGGGAATCGCCCAGACTGAATCGGATTGGACGGTCATCGCCAATTCGCGGAGATGGCGGTCATACAGAACGCCGCGCCGCGGAGCTACTTCAAAGGTGTGCAGCTGCTGCTTTTGCGCCTTTTCGACGAACTCCTTATGCCGCACTATTTGAAGCCAGAAAAGCTTGGAGATGATGAGCGTGACCCAAACCAGCAACCCGCCGACCACCAGCCAATAACGCAGCCGCAGCATGGGAAAGACTGCCTGAGCGCGATTCCTGAAGGATCGGGGATTTTGCTGGTTCATTTGAGGTACTCCAAAAGCGGGGCCACACACCTGGCGACTACAGGCACCTGCGAATACGCGCGCTTAGCGACCAGGAGCGGGGCTCGCAGCGTTTGGCGAAACCTGGGCCAGCGCCGGTGCTGCCGAATCGGCATGATCTGTAACTCGATCGGTGACGCGAACGACCTGGTTCGGCTGCAGCTCTACCAGACCCATCTGGCGCGCCATCTGGTCGATGCGGCGAGGCTGTGTCAGCTGCGCTTCCGAAAGCTTGAGTTGGCGGTTCTGTTCGCGCAGGGACTCGAGCTGCTGCTTCTTCGACTCGACGTTGTAACCCATCTCGATCGCGCTGAAGTGCTGCAGGCCGTAGACCATGATGAGCGTCAGGAGAACCGTAACCGCGGCGGTGAAAATACGCATTTCACGGATGCGTCCCGTGTCCGGCGCCTTAACGAGGCGCGAGTTATCGATGCGCTTGGGAAAGAAGACTTCGAGCGTCGCACCCCGGCGCAGACGCTGCTGCTCGGCAAAGAGCCGCGAGTTCAGCTCCTCGATACGACGGCCGGAGCTGCGTCCACTGTCGAAATAGGTTGCTACATGCGCTGCCATCGTTGGTCCCCTTTTACTTTCGCAGCCTGGGCTTCTTGCCCGACTGCTGCTTGCGCTTGTCTTTGCTCTTGCTTGCCGGAGCCAGTTGCGCAAACCCCGTTAACTGCCTTCCTGAACCCTGATCCTGATACTGCTGCTTCGCTCCGTTTTGCCCCGGTTCTGTTTTCTCAGCGGCACGTAGCTTGGCGCTGCGCGCTCTTGGATTGCGATCCGTTTCCGCTTCATCGGCTATCACTGGCTTGCGGGTTAACACTGTCCAGATGCCTTTGGCTGCTAGTTCTTTCAACACATCCTTGGCTATGCGATCTTCCAGCGAATGAAAGCTGATGACTACGATTCGGGCGGAATGCGAACTGCTGGGGGGCTTAAGCAACTTTGGTGCGGCCTCGAGCAATTGGCGAATCTCGTCCAGCTCACGATTGACGTGAATACGAAGCGCCTGAAAGGTTCGTGTCGCCGGGTGAATCCGGTCAGATTTCAGTGCCGGGGCGCTTCCTGCAACGATGCGGGCTAACTGCCCCGTCATCGTTACTGGTCGCGCCCTGACAATGGCTCTGGCGATTCTCCGCGACCTCCTCTCTTCTCCGTATTCGTAAATAAGATTGGCAAGATCGCTCTCGTCCATCTCATTTACCACTTGTGCGGCGGTCAGACCCTGGCGCGTATCCTGTCGCATGTCCAGCGGTCCATCCGCCTGAAAACTAAATCCTCGCTCTGCTTCGTCGATCTGCATCGAGCTCACGCCGAAGTCGGCAAGCAGCCCATCCAGGCTTCCCGGTTCTATGTGCTGGGCTACTGAACTGAAGGCTTCGCCGATGAGCGTCACTTTGGGCATCTGGTCGCCCAGCTCTTCAGCCAGGGCCTTCAGCCTTTCCCCGGCAAGCTCAAGCGCCTTGGGATCTCGGTCGAAGCCGATCAGGTGTCCCTTCGGTCCCAGCAGCCTTGCGATCTGGCTGGCATGGCCAGCTAAACCGAGCGTGCAGTCGAGGTAGGTACCACCTTCACGAACTGCGAGGTATCGGATCACATCCTGAGAAAGAACCGGCACATGGCGTCGACCTGTTTGAGAACTTGCCTCGGTCATGTGCTCCCCCTGGGGGGCATCTGGGCAGTTCAGGATTCCTTGCGGGTTTCCACTGCCGCCAAAATCTTGCGTGCTTCCGCCATGCTCATCGGCCTGGCGCCTTCACTTACTGGCCCCAGCAGGCTGGCAATCTCCTGCTCGGCTTCCTGCTCGACCTGCAGCATCAGATACCGCTGCTGGCCGGTGACTACCACGTCCACGTTCACCAGGCTGAACCGCTCGCGAATCTTGCGGGGAAGCATCAGCCGGTCCTGCTTGTCGATCTCAACTACACCGCCGAAGTAGTTGACCACTCGCATCCAGGTGGTCTTGGCTTCGTCTTCTTCGGGAAGAGCAGCTTTCTTTGCCTCTTCCTTTTCCCACTCCTGCATTGGCCAGACTTCGGCAACCTTGCCATCCCGCGAAGTAATGAAAAATTCGGCTCCGTAGTTCTTCTCCACCACCAGCTTCATGAAGTCCGCTGGTAGCTTGAGCCTTCCTTTGTCATCGATCTTCGCTTCGTGAGTGCCGCGAAACATGCTGAACCTCAAATCCGCATCTATTTACCGCGCAACCACAGGAGTATGGCTGAACAGGACTAATAGTACTCGAGATTTGCAGATTTTGTTCCACTACACTCCAAAAATCTCCACAAGAATAGCGAACCCAAGGTAATCTGCGATTCACAATTTTCGGGATTTAGCCCTGTTTTTCGGGCAGACAGAGGCGGTTAGACGAGATATTGCATTGAAGACTACTACCAGCAGATGCGAACCATGACGCCATACCGCATATGGTGTTTACTGAATTGGGTCAGGTAACCTGCTCAAAATTGCTCTTCGACGCAAAAGATGCCCTACCAGGTAGGCCAGCACGGCCAGATTCACTACGAAAAGTCCAACTCTGAACCAAGTCACGCGGTGAATTAGTTCAATAATCTCGAACGGCAGGAAAGAAGCGGTGATGAAAGCAGTCAGGTATTCGGCCCACACTTTTTCAAGAAACAGGCCAACTCCTTCGATTAGTCCAATCGCCGCATAGCAGAACATGAAGAGGCTGATGCGCCGAAGCATGTGATCATCGACCAGGGAGGCCTTGTCGAGCAGGAAATGGATCAGCCGGCCTTCCGAATCCATTTGCAGCTTGTCGGAGAGATTGTTCAACAGCTCCGCAATATCGCGGTGCAGCAGCTTCAATGCGCCCACGCCCACGCTGACCAGGAGCGCAGCCTGCAGCACTTTATAAGCGGCGATCAACTCCAGCCATCGGTTGCGCTTCTTACGATCTCGAACCAAGGACACTTGCAGTTTGCTCCTGAAATGCCCAAAAAACGAGGGGGCGTTCTTTGATCTTCGGCCGGGCTGTTTC
>Ga0206936_1207_pt1 | contig 14782 bp, 16 predicted proteins | sample Alteio_BWOrgHeat_14_FD_152922 | JGI IMG/M metagenome (GOLD analysis project Ga0206936, IMG submission 152922) | Enriched cells from forest soil in Barre Woods Harvard Forest LTER site, Petersham, Massachusetts, United States -... | ecosystem: Environmental > Terrestrial > Soil > Temperate forest >... | reverse complement strand
TCCGCAGTGTTTGGTCGTCGGCGGCTGGATACACCATCACACGTGTGTACAAGTTTGATGGCAAGAAATACCGACTCTGGAAAGAATTTCAAAAGACGATCAAGGTTGGATGACTTCGCCGGGAGGGGTACTCTGGAAGCTATGAATCTCACCTTAGCTCTCACGGGTGCCTCAGGTTCCGTCTTCACTCGCGAGATGCTGCGTGCGCTTGAAGCAGATACGCGGGTGTCTCGCGTTCATTTTCTTCCGTCGGAAAATTCGCTGCGGGTGCTTGCTGAAGAGCTTGAGATTGCTGGTCGCAACAATCTTGCGGAGAAACTGCTGGGCTGTGCGCCGACCAAGACGATCCAGTTGTCGGAGCAGGATATTGGAGCTTCGATCGCCAGCGGCAGCTATCCATCAAGTGGAATGATCGTGCTGCCATGCAGCATGGGCACGCTGGCATCGATCGCCCATGGCCTCGCTGAAACGCTGATCGCACGCGCTGCAGATGTCACGTTGAAGGAGCGGCGACCGCTGATTCTGTGCGTGCGTGAGACTCCATTCAATCGCATTCATCTGCGCAATATGCAGTTGGCTTCGGATGCCGGGGCGGTGATTTTTCCTGTGATTCCGGCTTTCTACAATCATCCTGTGGATTCGACAGAGATGGCGCGGCAGTTTGTGTGCCGTGTGCTGGCGCATATCGGGCTGCCGCAACCAAACGCCTATATCTGGAAACAGGGCGAGTAGCGCCGCCATCTGTTCGTTGGGATGAGAACGCTACTCGTAAGAACTACTCGCCAGTCATCATTCCCTGGCTTGCCGCCTGTTTATAGCCGCTGCTGCCCAGGAACTGAATCATTGCGGGTCCGAATCGGTCTGTGCAGTTTGCCGGGGCGGAGTGACCGCATCCGGCCGCGATTACGAGCCGCGAATGAGGGATCAGTGAATGCATGGCCCATGCTTCACGCACTGGAGTGATGCGATCTAACTCTCCCCAGAGAATGAGGACGGGCATTCTGAGCGAAGGCAGATCATCGTCCATGGCATCTTTGGCGGTCAACATTGAGGCCAGGGCGCGCTTGGTAACCCAGGCGTAGTTGGCTGAAACCCGAAGCATATCCAAGGCGACAAATCTGGGCACGGCGGGAGGGTGAGGCATCAGCATGGCTCCCAGACGCTCAAGCTCGTCCGGCGTTGTGGGAGTAAAGAGTCGAGTGTCCCACTCGGGCGGCATGTTCAAACCTGCGCTGTCCATGAGTACCAGGCGATTGACTCGCTCCGGATGATCGACGGCAACCTTCTGGGCGATCCATCCGCCCATGGACCAGCCGGCAAGATCAACCTGCTTAAGGCCGACGGCGTCGAAAAATTCGACTACGAGCTGGGCCTGATCTTCGATGGAATAGCTCGCATTGTTAGGTTCCTCGGACTGTCCGAAGCCCAGAAGATCGGGGGTGTAAATGCGGTAACCGGCCTTTTCAAGATGCGGGGCCAGATTGGCGAAGTCCTCAGATCGTCCACCAAGACCATGCACCAGAACGATAGGTTCGCCATTGACGGGTCCGCGAACATAGTAATGAATGCGGTGTCCGTCAATCAGGACCTGATGGCTTTCGACTCCTGCTATTCGCAGTCGCAATTCTTGTATCTCACCAAATACCCAGGTCGGATGGGTGTATATAACTGCCCCCGAAACTCCTATGAAAAGGAAAAGGCCTAAAGAGAGCCACCAGAAGAATCTTTTCGTGAACATGAGAACCCTGCCTCCTGTGCCATTTGCCATCCTTTTTCGATGACCTGCACAGTAATGGTTTCAAGCGAGTAGACATTCTTATCAATCCACTCGGCACGACTAACCCAGGCAACTTCTGATGCATCACTCGACGGACTAAGCTCTCCGCCGATAACCCGACACCAGTAATCCACTACCACATAGTGGTAACGAACCGGGGCATCTATATCGCCGCTAACTCTATAGATGCGATCTATGACATCGACGATAGCTTCTGGTGTAACAAAGAGACCAGTTTCCTCAGTTATCTCGCGCTGAACGCCCTCTCGCAGAGATTCACCAAGTTCAATAAGGCCACCAGGAATGGACCATTCACCCTTGCGAGGCTCGGTTCCGCGGCGAATCAAGAGAACACGACCAGTGTCGTCCACAACGACTGCGCCGACGCCTACCAAAGGAGTTGCAGGGAATTCCCGTCGAGTCACGTCGCTAACCCATAGACGCCGGAGTGGCTGATTTCGCTCATAACTGATCTGATACTGGCTCTGGTACGGTCGAAAAATATGGGTAGCAAGTCTTATCGGCCTCTGCTGTTGAGGAGCTTCAAGACAGATTCAAATAATCACTACGGTATGTCGTGCATGGCGAGTTCAATGGCGTAGGTTTGCTTGCCGTCTCGCTCCGTATAGGCCCAAAGGCCGTGGAAGTTGTCACGTAACTCCGGATGCAGTTTCAACAGGCCGCTCATAACGGCAACGGCTTCAGCGCGAGCTGCTACGGGTTCTGTAAGCCCCGTGCTTTCATAGGTCAGCCCGATATCCGCGTTGTGGAGCGTGGTATCAATATGCAGAGCGGTGATCCTCCAGGATTTGCCTCCCGCTGTTGCACTGGGAATCGTGAGAGGAAGAGATTCGGAGGGGTTGGGGCCGAGCTGCGACTGCTCACGATTTAGCTTCTCCAGGTTCGGAGTGGAGATGAAATCAACCGGAAGCAGGAGTGAGCGGGCGGCATCGTAGGTAAACCACGCGCTCCAGAGTGCCTTTTTATTGGCCAGCTCACGCGCGTGTGTCCAGTACCAGACTCCGTCATGCCCGTCGATTGCGCCTTCGCGGGCGAAGATGCCGCCCAGCTTCCAGGCGCTGCCTGCTGTGATGTCTGCGCCGAGAAGGAGTGCTATTTGTCCGGCCATGGGTGAGCCGGGGAAATCGGCGATCATGAGGGCGTATTTGCCCGGCGGCAGGTTACGCAGGTTGATGGTCACCGTCAGGGTGTTATCGCTGTTGGTGCAGAAGAACTGAGTGTCCTGAGGGCCTTTCAAGTCCGTGGCGTCGAGCAGGTAGGATGTGCGCCAGTGGAGTTGGCCGCCTTTAAGCAGGGGCGCCGCGGTCTGGACTACACCGCGAATTGCCTCGAAGTCACCGAGAACCGCGGGCAGAAGGGAAGCGCGAAGGTTGTCAAAATTCTGTCCCGTCACGGTACCGACGATGGAGGTACCAGCGGCGATCAACACGTCATGATCCGCGGGTTGCATCTGGCTTTCGGTGACGCAGCTGCTTGCCCAGGCATGGGCTCCCCCGATAAGCAGAAAGACAAGCAAGAGAGGTGCAAACAGGAGGGTTGCAACCCTGCGACAGCGGGAAATTATCCGGATCGGCGTTGGCGCGTTTCTAATAAGTCCCACCCTGGCTCCTGTTTTGATACGACTACGCTGACCTTGGGTCGGTGAGCGTTCTCCGGACATTGATAGTCTAGTACAGTGGGAGCTGAGGCTGTGTTCTCGCCTTGGCGGACTCAGGGAGTCGGTTGATGGTGTTGATTCCAATTCGATTCCGGTGCGCGGGTTTGGCTGGTGTGGTGATCGCTGCCGGCTTCTTCGGGACGCGTGGAATTGCTCAGCCTGCGCCGCAGAACGCCCCCTCTGTAAACACGCCCGGAAGCGTTCAGCACACCAGCAAAGTTCCTGATACGAAGACTGCGCACACCAGCAAGCATCGGACAACCAAGACGACACCTCAGCCCGATCCGGCGGTCGCAACCCGGCCTCCCGATCCGCCGCCGCCCGACTGGCCAGCAAATGCCCAGGCCAAGCCGGCATCGGTCGGCTGGAATGGACGGCAGTTGAGCGTTGCGGCTACGAATTCCAGCTTGAAGCAGGTGCTCCAGCAGATCTCCAGCGCGACCGGCGTCAAGGTGGAAGGGGCAGGGGGCGATGAGCGGATCTACGGAAGTTATGGTCCTGGATCTGCGCGCGAAGTGCTGAGCGAGCTGCTTGAGGGCTCTGCCTACAACGTATTGATGATTGGTGATCAGGGAGAAGGTACGCCGCGAGAGCTGGTGCTGTCTTCCAAAGGAAGCCGAGGGGGTGCGGCTCAAGGCCAGTCTGGAGCCGTTCAGCAGAACCAGAACGGGGATGACGACGCGCAGGAAGACGTCGAGCCTCAGGAACAACCAGAACCTCCCCAACGTTTTTCGCAGCCTCCCCAAGGTCCACCCCAGGGCGGAGAGGGTCGTACTCCGCAACAGATGATCCAAGAAATGCAGCAACGCCAGCAGCAGCAACAGCAACAGCAACAACAGTTGCAACCGGGCGTTCCGCCGCCGAAGGAATAGTGGCCGGCCTGATTCGAGGGTGCATCGACTTATCGACCTATTCTCGTGTGAAAAACCTGTCTGCCTTGACGACCAGGTGACCCGTGCTCCCGGGCGATAATTCAGGGGTGACTATCGCGCAAATTGGAAGCGGGCTATTCGCTCTGTCCGTCTGGCTGCTTGCGGCGGGATGGTTTTGGCAGCTCTTTTTGTGGATGAGGAATGCGGGCGAAGTTGCTGATCTTACACGGCTTCCGTCCTGCGACCTGCCTGTGTTGAGCCAGGATGCGAATCTGCTCACGGTCATCGTTCCTGCCTGCAATGAAGAGGAGAGTATCGCTGAGACGCTGCAGTCGCTGCTTGCCTCCGAGGGAATTTGCCTCCGGATCATTGCGGTGGATGACCGCTCCACTGACAACACCGGCGTGATCATGGAACGAGTAGCCGAAGAAGTAGCCGGGGAACAAGCAGCCGAGCAAGCTCTCAAGAATAATCTCCAGCATCAAATCCAAATAATTCATATTAAAAAGCTTGCATCTGGATGGCTGGGAAAGCCGCATGCCCTCGCTACTGCTGCGCGGCTAAGCCAGTCAGACTGGCTGCTCTTCACAGACGGGGACGTTCAATTTGCGCCGGAAGCGGTTTCGCTGGCTCTGCGATACGCTCAGGCGGAACAAGTCGATCACCTGGTGTTAATGCCTGACTGGACGATGGAGAGCCATGGAGAGGCGGCGATGCATGGGGCGCTGCACGCGCTGTCGACCTGGACGCTGCACCTTTGGCGCGTTGCTGACCCTGAGGCGCGGGAGTTCCTGGGGGTGGGAGCATTCAATCTTGTTCGGCGGGAGGTTTATGAAGCGCTGGGCGGATTTGAAAGTTTGAGGATGGAAGTGCTAGAGGATCTTCGTTTTGGCTGGATGGTGAAACGCGCCGGTTACCGGCAGCGAGTTGTGCTCGGACCGGGTCTGGCCGCGGTTCGGTGGTCTGTTGGGGCGTGGGGAGTTGTGCGGAACCTGGAGAAAAATTTGTTTGCTCTCTACCGGTACAACGTGGCGCTTGCTCTTCTGGCAGGTCTTGGGCTGGTGGTGCAGATAAGCTGGCCGATTCTGGCAATCGTGGAGGGGGGTCTGGCCCGCGTTGGTGGAATTCTGGTTTATCTGGCGATCTTCGGGATTTACCTAGTCAGCCGTCGGGTCACGCGAGTCCCGGCGGGATATGTACTGGTTTATCCTTTCGCTGCTGGCTTGTTCCTCTTCGCCTTGTTGCGCTCGATTGTGCTGACGCTTTTCCGCAATGGAGTGGTTTGGAGGGGAACTTTATATCCGCTGGCGGATTTGCGCGCCCGCGCTGGGCGGTTTTGGTAGTGCCTGATCGACCGCATCTGTCACTTGCAATGAAACTTCTCAAATAGTTCATTTACATAAAGTTATTTCGATTTATGGGTGGCCTCTCGATCCGTCGTGTCCATGAAGCTGCGATGGCGGCCTGAGGACACCAAGTTGGGATCGTGAATGGGCTCGCGATCGCTTTGCCCGGAGAATCCGTGGAGGAGTTTGGGATTGGGCCGGAACTTCTCAGGACCACCGTTGAACTGGCGTACGTGGGTGAGCACGATTCCCAGTCGTCCGTGCGTGGTCCTGACGATGCCTCGAACCTTTACGTCGCGTCCGCGATAGTGGTTCAACTCGCCGACGTCGTCACGATCCTCTGCGAGGCTGATGATTGTGAACCGGCATGCATCGTCCGGGAGGTCGGCCGGGCATAAGTCCAGAAACCGCGTCCCGTTTGCCAGCTCAACGACGTCGTAGACGTGAGCGCTGATACAGACGTCCTTGTCTGGTTGCTGAGCCGCTGCTTCTGTGGAGGCACAGACGGGGCCTGAGGGTTTCTTGTGGGACTGGGCATTTGCGCCCTGCGAACTATCAGAAGCTTGTACCTGGGTGCCGGTTTGGGCTTGCCCGTGGAGATGGGCGGGAAGGATCAAGGCGTAGATCAGCAACACTGTCAGGCTGACAATCGAAATCAGGCTGACAATCGGCGCAGGCCGTTGCAACTCGCAGCGGGACATTCGGTTCTCCAAAAAACGAGAGGTGCGAAAAGTGATTCGAAGGTATGCAGACAGGCTACTTCGAACAGACGGAGAAGTCCACCGACTGAAACGGGCGCATTCGTTGATGCCATCGATCTACGCCCGTCAACGAGCAGGGTTGCTGCACGTCTAATCCAAAAAGGCTCATCTAGAATTTCGCCGTCTGGACATCTATGAAAATTTTCACCAAGACTATCCTCTCCGCTTTCGTAACTTCACTTCTCACAAGCGCAGTCGTTTACTCGCAGCAGACGGCCGGGGACGCTTCAATGACGACTCTGAAGGTTCAGGTGCGGGAAGTGATTCTGCCGGTCACGGTGAGGGACAAGAACGGTCACATTGTCTCTGATCTCAAGCGTGAAGACTTTGTTTTAGAACAAGATAGCCGTCCACAGGTCATTAAAAGCTTTAGCCATGAAAGCAACCTTCCATTTCGGATTGGCTTGCTGGTAGATACCAGTCGCAGCACCGAAAGCGTGCTGCCCGCGGAACGCACGGCGACGGGCAAGTTCATTGACCAGATGCTGGTGCAACCGGGGGATAAGGCGTTTCTGTTGCACTTCGATCACCAGGTCGAGCTGTTGCAGGACTTCACCTCGGCGAAGGCGAAGCTGCATCATGAACTCGACGAAATGACCTCGTCGCGCGAATCCGGAGAGTCAGGTGGCGGAGGAGATCCGGATGATCACAGCAGCCGGCATCGCGGGGGCACGCAGATGTATGACGCTATCTACCTGGCATCGAATGAAATCATGCTTAAGGAGCCCGGCCGCAAAGCGCTGATAGTGTTGTCGGACGGGGTTGACCGTGGAAGCAAGGAATCGCTGAACGACGCCATTGATGCTGCGGAGAAGGCGAATGTCTCTGTCTACACGGTCTATTTCAAGGGTGAGGAAGGTCATCAGGATTCAGGGATGAGGCAGGGCCGACCTGGCGGAGGTTATCCGGGTGGCGGTGGACGCTATCCCGGAGGTGGCGGCGGTTACCCCGGCGGCGGGCGAGGCGGCCAGCGTCCGGGTGGCGAAGTTCAGCACGCTGACGGGAAGAAGATACTTGAGCAGATTGCCACCCGGACCGGAGGGCACTTCTTCGAGGCCAAAAAGAAGGATAGTTTCGACGAGGTCTATGCGCAGATCAGTGAGGAACTACGCGGTCAGTATCTGCTGACCTATACCCCGGACAAGTCCGCGAGCAAGGACGATTCAGATGGCTTTCACAAGATTTCGCTGAAGGCCAAGAACGACAAACTGATTGTGACTACGCGTGAGGGATACTACGCCGTGGATTGAGCGTTACGCTGCCGGGCATTCCACACAGGGCTGCCCATGCCGCTCCTGATGAGTGCCTGCGATCAGAATTGACTCGAGGCCGACAATCTTCAGCAATTCGAGAACATGCGGCGACGGTGCGACAATTGAAAAATCCTTACCGGCCTGAACCGAGCTGCAATAGAGGGTAATGAGCGCGGCAATGCCTGCGGCGTCGATGCGCTCCACTGCGGAGAGATTCAGCGCGATGGACTCCTGCTTCACACGAGGAAGCAGTTCGCGCATGATCTGGGCTTCGGTGCCGCGCACCAATTCGCAATTTACCGGAATGACGGCAGCGATTGAGTTTCCCGAATATTTTCCAGTCAAGGCATTAGTAGAAAAAGGCGGTACAGTCATAAAAGTCCTCCTAAACGGACTGGCGATGTTGGCAATCATGTGATTCCGTCGCATTCCCGTTCGTGAGAATAGATACGCAAAGATGCCACTCACCAGTTCCATTCCGTTAGATTCTCGTGAGACCCCTTCGGATCCAGAGATAGTTGCGCCAATTGCGATTACCCAGGACTGGGTCCGGGAACTGGCAGTCCAGGCGGGGTTTACGGAAGCGGGAATTGTGCGGCTTCCTCATGCCGAGGCGGAGCGGGACGAGGCCCGTTTTGCCCAGTTTTTGGAAGAAGGCCGGGCTGGAAGCATGCATTACCTTGCCCGCCGCGACGATCAGGATCGGCTGGTGCGCGGTCGTGTCGATGTGCCCTTTCCGTGGGCGCGCTCGATTGTGGTTTGTCTCACGGGCTACAACGCCGAGGCCCCCCTTTCGACTGACGCATCTGATGCCGGTGCGGCATGGATTGCCCGGTATGCCTGGTCGGGGCGGAAAGGGGCGGATGGTGCTACGAGGCCGAGCGATTATCACAAGGTACTGCTCAAGCGCCTGCGGGACATGGAATCGAAGATGCGCGCGACAGTTGGCGAATTTGAAAGCCGCGCCTATGTCGATACCGGGCCGGTTGTCGAGCGCTCAGTGGCTCGCGCTGCCGGGTTGGGATGGACGGGGAAGAATACCTGCCTGATTCATCCCAAGCTGGGGAGCTGGAATTTCCTGGCGGTAATCGTGACTTCGCTGGAGCTGGCTGAGGAGTCGGCGCCGCTTAGTGTTCCGGACCGCTGCGGAAGCTGCCGCCGCTGCATCGATGCCTGCCCGACCGGTGCGCTGACAGAGCCGTACAGGATGGATGCGACGCGCTGCATCTCCTATTTGACGATCGAGCATCGCGGCGAGATTGCTGAAGAGTTGCGCGCCGGGATGGGGCGTCAGGTGTTTGGCTGCGACATTTGTCAGGACGTTTGTCCCTGGAATCGCAAGGCGCCGATAGGTGTTGGTAACGATTCAGATCTCGCTCCAAGGCGTGAGCTGATCAACCCTGACCTTGAATGGCTTGCCGGACTGGAGCTGGCTGATTTTGAACGCCTCTTCAACGGATCACCGATTCGCCGCGCAGGTTTTGCCGGACTGCGCCGCAACGTGGCGATCGCCATGGGGAACAGCGGATTGACGCGCTTTCTGCCCTGGCTGCAACGCTGGGCTCAGGATCCTGTCAGTCCGGATCCTGCCGGTCCAGATGCAGCAGTAAACTCCGGCGGCCATGACCAGGCAAACTCCGCGGCTCTTCGCGAGGCTGCACACTGGGCGCTTGATCGAATCACGCAACGAGGCCTGCGCGCCGAATCGCAGCGATGAACCCGTGGGCGGTGCAAGGCACCTCCGTCGCCCAGAAATATCAATCTTTATGCGGGCTTTAGGCGGATCGAGTTACTTCTATTGCATTCAACCCCTTTGGTCCCTTTTGCAGCTCGAATTCAACCGCTTCTCCTTCGGTCAGCGAGCGATAGCCGTCCGCGAGAATTGCGGAGAAATGGACGAAAACATCCTCACCAGTTGATCGCTGAATGAATCCGTATCCTTTTGCTCCGTTGAACCACTTCACTATGCCTTGTTCTTTCACTCCCACTCTCCTTGGTTTGGTGCTGAAGAAAGGTCACTGCCTCTGAAGATCGTTGGTTGTTACCTCTGATTGCAGAGACACGGAAAGCCACCGTTGGATCCCATCAGGGGACTTTGCGGCGGCTCGAAGTGTTTCTCGTGATGTCGTCTTGCCCGCGCCGAAAAAATGAAGGATGGTGCCAGGTAAAACGGCTGTCCTGCGGTGCAGCCTGAATGTCTTCTGTGCTTTGGTTATGTCAGGATTCTTACAAAATTGCAAGAAAAAACCTTATCGGCAATCCCGCGCGCACGGGCGAGAGTAGCGTATTGTGCAGTGTTTATGCGGGGAAAATCGAAGCTCTGGTAGCATTGTAGGTAAGAGTTCGCGATGACAGCCATTTCAGCATCCGAGACTGAGACAGGCGCTCAGCCTCAGAAACAATTTCAAAACGAGAACCTGCCGGGCTCTGAAACTGCTCCCGCGCGCGCGGCGGATGAGGGGCCTTTGCCCATCTATGGGTTTCAGTGGAAGCGGGATGGGAAGGTGTTACTGCACTATCTGCTGGATAGCGAAGTGCATACGTTTGCCTTTAGTGTTTCGGCCAACGCAATCCTCTCATTTATCCCATTCATCGTGATGCTGTACACCATCGCCCACAGCGTCTTTCATTCTCAGCCTATGGTTGACGTGATCGGGGACATGGTGAAATACCTGTTGCCTTCGAATCAGGATTGGGTAGCGCAAAACCTGGCGGCAGTTGCTGCACGGCAGGGTGTCCGGCTCTTTTCTCTGCTGATGATTCTAATTTCGTGCACCGGCATCTTCCTCCCACTTGAGGTGGCGCTTAATCGATCCTGGGGAGTCGCGCAAAGCCGCAACTACCTGATGAATCAGCTATTGGCGCTAGGACTTGCGTTGTGGATGGTGATCCTGGGGTTGGTGAGCGTGCTCTTGAATGCAGGGGAGCGATGGGTGCTGACTATGTTTTTCTTCGGCCACATCGATAACTTTGTCTTCCGCCTCATCAGTGAAGCGTGGCTGGTGCTTTCGACGGCCGTAGCCGGGATTCTGTTCTTCTTTTCAATCTATTGGCTGCTGCCGAATCGTAAGCTGCCGCCACGGCCGGTTTTGCGTGTCGCGATCATCACCGGGTTGCTCTGGGTAGCAGCGAAATACCTATTCGTGGCGCTGCTGCCGCGGCTGGACCTGCGGGCGCTGTACGGTCCATTTTCGGTTTCAGTAGGGCTTCTGCTTTGGGCTTATGTGTCGGGTCTGCTGCTCTTTGCGGGAGCCCAGTTCAGCGCCATGCGCCACAAGAGCCGCGACGTCTCAAGGCTTTGAGTTGATGAACTGGAAAAACTCGCCGACGCTACGATGTTGAGCCAGCGGGTGTCGGAGCGAAAGGTCGGCTTTGACCGCGTAGCGATTGCGCCGTCCCTCTTTGGTGACGGACAAATAGCCTGAGGCCGTGAGATCTTCAACGATACGCTGCACCGCGCGCTCGGTGATGCCGATCTCCGAAGCCAACTCCCGCATACGGACGTCCGAGGTTTTGGCGATCAACAAGAGTACATGGGCGTAATTGGTGAAAAAGGCAAATCCCTGAAATGAGGAATCAACACTCTGCTGCGCATCGTTCATTACTAAGGTTCCTATTCAGCCGAGGTTCAGAGAAGGTTTACCGGAAGCGACAAAACTCGCAAGGATTTCTTCTGCGAGAAAATCTACGGAGCCTCTGCGAGCGCTGTGGTGATACTGCTCTGGTCTCGTTTTAGTCAAGTTAAACGCGAGCTTTGATTCGCGTATGAAATCTCAGGTTACGACAGGCGCGCGGACATTCTGGCCGTGTCCGGCCAAAATTCACAGGGAAACCCCAACTACCTGTCAAGAATTGCCGTGTAACAACAAATTGGTGGTCAAATTCTGGGGAAAAAAGAAAACATGCTCGTGGGCTATTTCAATAATTATTACAGTAATTTTATTCTCAATGGAATCAAAGTGGCTATTCCACATTACGAAAGAAACTAGTCCTAGTATTCGAGTAGTAATCGTCGGGGTGGGATGGAATTGACGGCGCCTACTGCGCGAGAAAAGCTTTGACGGCGATACCATTCGGCTGCCTGCCGGTCGGTAGCAATGTGAAGAGTGATTGGGTGCTGGTGCGGATCACTGCCAGGTCGCCGGAGCGGGCGTCGACGGCAAACAGAAGGTTGCCTTCGGTTGAAAAAGCCAGAGCATCCGGGCCGTCGCCGACGTGGATCGATCCGGATCGTTTGCCGTCATCGATCGAGTAGACGGTTACTTCCTGAGAACGGAAGTTACTCACATAGAGCAGAGAATTGTCGTTACTGACTAATCCGCGGACAGGGTGCGAACCCATCAGGTAGGTTCCGCTGACGTCGTTGAAACTGGTGCCGACTTCAGAGACTGAGTCGGAATCAAAATTGGAGGAAAAAAGTTCGCCACCGTCGGGCTTGAGCGCCAGATGCACCGGCGAGCGGCCTACATCGAGCAAAGCCTCGACCGCATCGGGCCTTGCTTCGGTGTGGTTCGACTTGCTGGCGTCGGCGCTTCGGGCCAGGGCAATGGCCATGATCTTGTGGCTTCCTGTGCAGGCGACGAAGGCTTTGCTGGAGTCGGGGAGAATGACCGCGTCGGTAGCTCCCGGGCAGCCTGGAATCAGAGCGCGCGTGCGCAACAGCGCGGGGTCGAGGATGCTGACCGTGTTTGCTATGCGATTCGTCACAACCAGCGACTTACCATCGGGGGAGATGCGCGCCAGACCTGGTCCCTGCCCGGTGGCGATGTCTGCGATTTCCCTGCGCAGTTTGAGGTCGATGATCGAGACCGAATCTGATCCTGAATTCGCTACATAGGCCAGATCTCCGCCCGGGTCAACCTCGACGAAATAAGGTTTGCGACGGACCGGGATGGTGGCTACGACTGCGTTCTTTTCAGTATCGATGACGGAGACCGAACCGTTGCTCGAGCTATTGAGCTGTCCGGAGTTCACGACATAGACTTCGTTGCGCTTGGGATTGGCTGTTACGCCGGTCGGATTTTGTCCTACCTGAATCTCGCGATCGAGGCGAACATTAACCACATCGAAAACAGAGACGGTGTTACTACCTCCGTTGGTGACATAGGCGAACTCGCGATAATTGGCCGGATGTTCAGGAAAATCGTGGTTCCGGCAGCCAGTGGGCACGGTGAGCGCTAAGAAGAGACAAAGGCCAATCCAACGGCTTGCGGACATCTGGCTGTTCCACCCGGGACCGATCATCATTGTGCGTTTGCTTCCATGTGAATTCCACGCGGCACATGGCGATGCAATACGGCGGCAATCTGCTCCAACTCGTTCATCATGATGGCGAACTGCTCGGGGTAGATGGATTGCGGTCCATCGGAGAGCGCCTTTTCGGGCTGATGATGAACTTCGACCATGATGCCGTCGGCTCCCACTGCAACCGCAGCGCGGGCCATCGGGACGACCTTGTTGCGCTTGCCTGTTCCGTGACTTGGGTCGACAAGAATGGGCAGATGGCTCAGCCGCTGGACAGCCGGGACGATGCTGAGGTCGAGGGTATTGCGGGTGTGGTCGGCGAAGGTGCGAACGCCGCGTTCGCAGAGGATGACCTGATAGTTGCCTTCGCTCATGACGTATTCGGCTGACATGAGGAACTCGTCGAGAGTTGCAGACATGCCGCGCTTCACAAGCACCGGTTTGCGGGTGCGGCCTGCCTTCTTGAGAAGTGAATAATTCTGCATGTTGCGCGCGCCGATCTGGATGACGTCGGCGTATTCGGCTACAAGTTCGAGAGATTCGCTATCGATGGCTTCTGTAATGATGCGCATGCCGGTGCGCTCGCGGATTTCAGCCATGATTTGAAGAGCTTCGAGGCCCAGCCCCTGAAAGGCGTAGGGCGAGGTACGCGGCTTGAAGGCGCCGCCGCGGAAGAATTGCGCGCCCGAGGCTGCAACCGCGTCCGCGATGGCGAAGGCCTGTTCGCGCGTCTCGATAGAACAGGGACCAGCGACAATGGCCACATTGCCGGCATTGGTAGCTCCGCCGATAGTCGCATCGGTACCGGGGAAGCGGATAACGGTATCCTCTTCCTTCACGTCACGGCTGGCTAATTTGTAAGGCTTGGAAACCCGGATGACCTCGGCGACTCCAGGGAGGAATTCGATGTTGCCTCGATCCACTTCGCCCTGATTGCCGGTGATCCCGATTGCCGTGCGCTGCGCTCCGGGAAGAGCGTGTGCGCGAAATCCCAACTGTTCAATGTGGTCGCAAACTGCCTGCACTTGTTCTGGCGTGGCGTGCGATTTCATGACTACCAGCATGGCCTTACCCTCAAAGAGTGAGTGTAACGGCTGCTGCGGGGGAGGGCAATGGTAGCGGGGGGCAGGTGTTCTGGGCAGGTCGTTCTGGATAGTTCAGGAACCGGCTGCCGGCGATCGTCAAAGCGAGGGCGACGATCGCGCTGCGGAACTATTCAGCCTGTGCTTCAGAAGAGGTGCCGGAGAAGGCAGCGACGATTGCGGGGGAGATGACCATCAGGATGAAGGTAGCGCCGATAAGAAGATCATGCATTTGGGTGTTTTTCCTCTGTGAGAGTTCGTCTGAACTCGCCTACACATTGAGAATGCCTTAGGTAACCGAAATCCCGAATAGCACTATTACTTTGTCCAAAAAAGGAACGGTGTTACGGCGACTGCCACCAAAGTGTTAGATCACTTTGATTGGCCAAAACATAGGGAGTTGTCAACGGAATCAGTGAGGTTTTGAGAGCAGGCCGAAACTCGATCCTACACTTGTGCAAGCCCGTGAGGCTGTTACCGCCGAAGCATCAGCAGCGCACGACCGCAAATTAACGTGCTAAAGTGCACAGATTTGGCGCTGGATATGGTGCAAGCATGGTAGGGGGTATGAATATTCATACCTTGGATCAGCACGGATGACGCAGCTTCACAGTACGCAGCAGTCTCTCTATGTGGTAAATAATGTAGACTGTGTTCAAGAAAAGGCTGTCCGTATGGACGGAAGAACCACTGCAGCATTCAGTCCCGCCGAGTATCTCGCAAGCACCGGCATTGGGCGTAAACAGGCTTTGTTTAAGGCAAAACGGAT
>Ga0206936_1205_pt1 | contig 14964 bp, 12 predicted proteins | sample Alteio_BWOrgHeat_14_FD_152922 | JGI IMG/M metagenome (GOLD analysis project Ga0206936, IMG submission 152922) | Enriched cells from forest soil in Barre Woods Harvard Forest LTER site, Petersham, Massachusetts, United States -... | ecosystem: Environmental > Terrestrial > Soil > Temperate forest >... | reverse complement strand
GAAACGGGTACGGGGAAAGAACATGTGGCCAAACTCATTCACGTTTTATCCGCTCGCACGGCCGCGCCTTTTTTGGAACTGCATTGCGGCGCCATGCCCGAAACCTTGTTAGAGTCCGAATTGTTTGGCTATGAACAGGGCGCATTTACGGATGCCCGTAGGTCCAAACCGGGCCTTTTTGAGGTGGCCAATGGCGGCACTGTTTTTTTAGATGAAGTGGGGGAGTTACCCTTAACGGTTCAAACGAAACTGTTAAAAGTATTGGAACAAAAAACGATTCGGCGTCTGGGTGGGGTGCAAGAAAACAAAATTAACGTCAGGGTTGTGGCCGCCACTAACCGGGATTTAAAGCAAGAAGTGCAGGAAGGCCGATTTAGGGCGGATCTCTTCTATCGATTAAATGTGGTTAATATTGTTTTGCCCCCTCTTAAATCGCGCCCTGAAGACATAGAAGGATTGGCCCGGTTTTTCTTCGCGGACTTTTGTAAGGACTTTAATAAAAAACTAAGACCCCTCTCGAACGAGATACTCGAAGCGCTTAAAAGCTATTCCTGGCCCGGAAATGTAAGGGAACTAAAGAACGCGTTAGAACGGGCGGTTTTAAGTACAAAAGGTGAGGCGCTGGTTTTTAAGGATTTTCCTTCAGAGATATTTGAACCCGAACCAGAAGCCGAGGCGCCTGCGGGCAATACGGCACCATTAAATCGGGATGAGGCAGAAAAAGAGAATATTCGAAAAGCGCTTCTGGCTTTTAAAGGTCACAAAACCAAAGTCGCGGATTATCTCGGGGTGAGTCGAACCACCCTGTTGAGTAAAATAAAGAAGTATAGTTTAGAGTAGGTCGCCAAGTTGAAAGGGCAGTTGGCCTTGTCCAGAAACTGGACAAGGCGTCCAGTTTCTGGACGATGTTCCCGCCTACTATTTTTTGAGATACCGGTAATTCTGGTCAAAAACCACTAATTCACATTGGCATGCCCTTTGCGTCACATACCCAGAGTTATTCATCTCTTTTGGGGAGGCGCCATGCCAGCTTACGTTGCCATACCTCAGCAAAACGGCGAATTTCCGAAGAGTGAATTGAACGGTATTTTGCAGGGTGTCAGCGTGGTTTTGGAGTCCTGGGCTAACCTTTCCTCACGCTATATCGGCGTACCGGTCGAGGGGCCGGCCCCCCTGCCCCTCGAGTTTTCCGTTAAATTTTCAGGTCAAGCTTCTGGTTATTTAAACGTCCGTACCTCCGATGAGATGGCGAAAGTTCTTCACCGTTCTATTCAAAGCAAAAATGGATCGTTTATTACCGAAGAGGCTATTTTTAAAGAATTTGTGGCCGTCTTTAGCGGCCGTTTAATGGCTTATCTTTGGGGAAATAATTGGGGACTTTTTAAATCAGACGCACCCGTTTTTTCCACACCTGAAAACTGGCCCGCAAGCGCTCCGTCTGCCTGCTGCGCTTTTATTGTGGAAAATTGGCCGGTTGAGATACGCCTGTGGATTGAAAGCGACACCGAGTAGGTAGCATTCAAATTTAAAGACGTTTAAGAGGTAAAGATGGAGCAGAGGCCTAACTCAGTAGAAGGTAAATATATTACGTTTGTTTTGGGGCGCGAAGAATATGGTGTTTCCCTCAACAAAGTCAGGGAAATTTTAGAGTCGGTGATCATCCAAGACTCCGAAAACAATGACCCTTGTGTGAAGGGTGTGATGAAAATTCGCAACCAAAAGGTTCCTGTTCTTGATTTGCGATGCCGATTTGGTTTGGGCGCAGGGCCTGCCAAAGATAGCTATACGGTTTTGATCGCGGCTTTTGGGCCCGCTGGCGTCATTACAGGACTAATTGTTGATTCCATCCGCCAGGTTTTACACATACAAGCCAAAGTAATGGAAAAACTTGAGACGGCGACTGATGATCCCAGGGCTGAATACGTCATGGGCGTGGTTAATACGGAAGGGCGCCCCATCTTAATTTTGAACTTGGACAAGGGTGCGGACTTACTTCCGGTGGTTGATTTGATTTAAGTTTCAGGCCTTTGTTCTTGGTTTCTTTGCTTGGCGCGGGTGAATGATCGGTCTTGTGCTTTTTGCCATGTTTTTTGTCGGGAAGAATGTCATTTTCTTGATATATCGCCCAATTATCCAGCAATAATCGTTTGCCCTTTCCAGTCACCTTCAGTCGATTTATGTCAAAACCCTTTAAATTTAAACTTTTAAACGGGTAGGGCTTTTGCTAGACTACTCGAGTTTTCCCACATTTAAACGTTTCGAGGCCTCATTTAATGAAATATTTTACCGGTTTTCTGGCGTTCTATTGCTTGATGACTTTTGTATCTTCTTTAAATGCGGCAGGTCCTACGTATGTTAAAGACGCCATATCTGCTTCTACGACTTGGACAAAAGAAAACAGCCCCTATATTCTTCAAAATGACATTGTGGTTTCCAAAGGCGCGATTTTAACCATTGCTCCCGGCGCGGAAATTCGTTTCGTTGCTCCCACAGGTGGTTCAGTCGGCGCTGGTCCCAACCTGGTGATTCAAGGCGGAATTAAAGCCGTCGGCAGTTCCATTGACCCTATTCAATTTAATCCCGCCGTTTCAGGTTCTCTTTGGGGAGCCATTTATTTTTATAGCGCGGACTCAGCCAACTGCTTGCTTCAAGCCTGTTTAATTAAGGGGGGGCGTATTGTTTGTAACGCCTCTTCGCCGGTCATTACGCAATCCGCTATTTTTGGCGCTAAGAGCGGTATTGAAGTCGCTTTAAACTCGCAGCCTCAAATTACGGGGAACCGCATTACGGCTAATGGTATCGGGATTATTCTTTTAGCCGATACAGCGAGCCCGATCGTTTCTGGAAATGAAATTTACAACAACAACTACGGTTTCTATTTAAAAGATTTTGGAACACCAAACATTTCAGGTAATAAGATTTACAGCAACTTGAAATATAACATTGTGAATTATTCTTCAAAAAGCTTAGCGAGCCCGAATAACGATTTTCGAATGGTTGATGCTCAACAAATTATGAAGACTATTTACGACGGAGCTTATAGCCCTAATTTGGGCCGGGTTAATTTCATGCCTTTCTTGGGTATGCAAGCAGCTCAAACCGCCATGCCAAGTCTCGCAGCGGCTCCCGCGGGACAAACTCAAGAACAGCCCAAAATCCAAGAAGAGGATTTGTGGAGCTATGGCCGTCCCTTTGACGCTATGAAAATTAGCAATGTTGAAGCTCAGAAGAAAAAGCCATCCAACGCCGTTAAAATATTGGCGGTTGGCGCTACGGCGGTGGTGACCGTCGTCCTTCTTTTCCTCTAAAGTTTTCAATTAATTTACACTTGGTAAACTGCCTTTTATTCCTCGTTTGAGGCCTTTTGGTTAAGGCTGTTTTCTGTTGTGGATTGGTCTTTTTAAAGCTTTCGTTGTTATCGCGATGAGCCTCATGCTAGAATTTCGCTTATTTTTCACAAGGAGCTGTTATGCGTTTCTTCACACTGATTTGCTGTTTTTTTGTCGCCTCTGTTGTTATGGCTCGTGATTTCACGGTCGGCATTGTTGATTTACAACAACTTTTTAAAGAATATCCGGGAACCAAAAAGGCCCAGAAAAAATTTAACGCCATGGCCGATAAGAAGAAGCAGGATTTAACTGACGCGGCTGAAGAGCTGCGCGATCTGGAAAAGCAGTTGAAGGATTCTGGTTCTGTTTTGTCGAAAAAAGAAATGAAGCAAAAACAAGACCAGTACACGACTAAGGCAAGAGCTTTTCAAGAACAAGAGAATCAAATTCAAACCGACTTAGCCGGTAAAGAGCAGGAAATGACCGCGGCTTTGTTGGGTGAAATTAAGGATATTGTGGCTAAGTTGGCGAAAAAAGACGGCATTGATTTAGTGCTGGATTCAGAAAAAACCGTTTATGCCAAAGATGCCACTGATTTGACCGCTGAAGTGTTGAAAACCTACAAAGACTCAGACTCCTCGGATTCTGGTAAGTAGAACTGATTGAGAAGCGTTGCCCATGTCTAACTCTTTTTCCTTAGGACAATTGGCCCAGGAAATCGGGGGAACTTTCACGGGCGACGCTTCGCTTATTTTAAAGGGTGTGGCGCCGCTGGAAAAAGCGGAGGCCGGCTACCTGACCTTCCTGACGAATGCCCGTTACGCTTCCGCGGCGGCGAACACCCAAGCTTCCGTAATTTTGACCGATAAAGAGCTGCCCGGTGTTTCGAAAGCCTTTTTACTTTCTTCAAATCCTTACGCCGCGTTGGCAAAAATTATTAGTCTCTTTCATCCTGCGCCTCAACGCGCGCCAGGAGTACAACCGGGTGCCTGGGTGGATCCTCAAGCTGTGGTTCACGCAACGGCCTCGGTCGCGCCAGGGGCGGTAGTCTCCGCGAAGGCCATGATTGGCCCTGGGGCAGTTCTATATCCCCACGTTTTTATCGGTGAAAACGCTGTGGTGGGTGAAGGCTCTATTATTTATTCCAATGTTACGGTTCGTGAAAATTGCATTTTGGGAAAAAGAGTTATTTTGCAGCCGGGTGTGGTGGTGGGGTCCGATGGGTTTGGATTTGCCAAAGATGGGGCGGAATACCGCAAAATTCCTCAAGTGGGAAATGTGGTGATTGAGGATGACGTGGAACTCGGCGCCAATGTTTGCGTGGACCGCGCTGTGCTGGGTAGCACGGTGATCGGTAAAGGCACGAAGCTAGATAACCTGATTCAAATTGGGCATAACGTGGTGATCGGCGCTAACACGGTGATCGCGGCACAAACGGGTATATCCGGTTCAACTCAGGTAGGCAGCAATGTCATCATGGGTGGTCAGGTTGGCCTGGCGGGGCATTTAAAGATCGGGGATAACGTGACCCTGGCGACAAGAACGGGCGTAATGGAAGACATTTTAGAAAAGGGAGTCTATTGGGGCTCTCCGTCTTTGAAAATGTCGGAAGAAATGAAAAACGTAGCAGCTTACCGCCAATTACCGGAATTAATGAAGCGGATCCGGACGCTGGAAAAAGCTTTAGAAAAAACTCAAAACGTGAAAAAAGATGACCAGTAACCATACCCCCCTTACGCCCCGAACGATCGAGAAGGCCTTCTGTTTTGAAGGCGTGGGGCTTCATACTGGAAAAAATTGCAAAGTGAAAGTTTCGCCTCTTCCGGCTGGATCGGGTTTGAAGTTTTTTAGAAGCGATCTCAACGCGGAAATTATTGTCAGCCCCGAAAGTGTCAGCGGCACAGCTCGAGGCACCACTCTAAGCGGCGAGAAAAACGCCACGATCCATACCATAGAGCACTTTTTGGCGACGGTGACCGGTTTTGGCATCAACAATCTGAAAGTTGAGATGGACGCGGAAGAAATGCCGATTTTGGACGGTAGCGCGGTTCAGTTTTGTGAGATGTTTCACAAGGCTGGCGTGGTTCAGCAGAGCGGTTCTCTGGCCCCGATCAAAGTAACTGAAACGCTTGAACTGCAATTCGGCGATGTCTATTTGAAGGTGGAACCAGCAGATCGTCTGGAACTGAACGTCACCACTTCTTTCCCTTACGCAGGATTAGAGAATCAGAACAGAGTTTTTAAATTAGAACCCAACCATTTTGAAAATGATTTGGCGCAGGCCCGTACCTTTTGTTTTGAGGAAGAAATCGAACAACTCCGCAAACAGGGTTTGATCAAGGGCGGTGATTTTGGATGCGCGATGGTGATTGGCAAAAAGGGGATAATAAATGGCCCCTTACGGTTCGACGACGAAGTAGTTCGTCATAAAACGTTGGATTTGTTAGGCGATTTAACTTTATTGAATCGGCCCTTATTGGCGAAAGTGACGGTGAAAAAAGCCGGTCATCGTTATCACGTGGAATTGGCTAAAGCTATCCTGAAAAAATTCGGTCAACAGGATAGTCAGACTAAAAATTCTTCTCGAGGTGGAACCATGTTCGACATTATTCAAATTCAAAAGATGCTGCCGCATCGCTATCCGTTTTTGCTGGTGGATAAGATTTTGGAACTGGAACCCAACAAGAGGGTAGTCGGCATTAAAAACGTGACCATTAACGAACCTTTTTTTCAGGGTCATTTTCCCGGCCACCCGATTATGCCCGGCGTTTTAGTGCTTGAAGCCATGGCTCAAGTAGGTGGAACGACTTTCTTGTGCGACAAGAGCAACGAAGGAAAAATTCTTTATTTGGCTGGTGTGGATAAAGCCCGCTTCCGCAAACCCATTGTGCCTGGCGATCAAATCCGCTTTGAAGTGGATGTGATTTTTGTGCGCTCAAAAATCGGCAAAATTGCCGGTAAAGCCATTGTGGACGGCCAGGTGGCGGTGGAAGCTGAACTGACCTGCGCGATTGTAGACCGCACGCCGGAAAATACGGGAGCTTAAGCATGCCGGATTCAAATTACTCCATTCATCCCACCGCGATTATCAGCCCAAAAGCGAAGCTGGGTTCAAAAGTATCCGTTGGCCCTTATTCCATTATTGATGAACATGTGACCATTGGTGACGAAACGCAGATTGGATCCCACTGCGTGATTACGGGCCGCACTACCATGGGAAAAAGAAACCGTGTGTTTACGGGCGCAGTGATTGGCAGCGAGCCCCAAGACGTGAAATATAACGGCGAAACCTGCTTCCTAGAAATCGGCGACGATAACTATATCCGCGAACATGTCACCATTAATCCGGGCACGGGTGAAAATACCAAAACCGTTATCGGGAACGATAATTGGCTCATGATACAAACCCATGTGGGTCACAATTGCGTATTAGGCAGCCATATTAAGCTGGCTAATCTCGCTACCTTGGGCGGCCATGTTCATATAGACGACTATGCGACCATTGGTGGTGTCACACCGGTTCACCAGTTTGTCCGGGTGGGACGTTATGTAATGATCGGCGGGGGATTCCGCGCGGTTCAAGACGTGGTGCCTTATATGATCGCGGGTGATGAGCCTTTACGCATTTTCGGCGTCAATCAAATTGGGTTGGAGCGAAATAACTTCTCGAAAGAGATTATCGACACGCTCAAAAAAGCCCATAAAGTTATTTTTAGAAACAACTTAACGTTGAAAGAAGCTATTCATGAGCTTTCAACTGATTTTCCACAAACAGACGAGATTAAACATTTGGTCGAGTTTTTAAGCACCAGCACCCGCGGGATTGTCCGCTAACCGTGGCGACTTCATCTTCCATTGGGCTTATCGCGGGGGGCGGTCAGCTTCCGTTAATTTTTGCCCGTCAGGCTAAAGCTAAAGGATTAACACTTCACACCGCGGCTGTGCGCGGTTCAGCTTCTAAAGAAATCGAAAAACTCAGCGATTCTGTTCAATGGATATCCATAGGCCAGGTCGGGGCGCTTTTGTCGTTCTTTAAAAAACAAGGTGTCCGCCAGGCTGTCATGCATGGCAAAGTTGAACACGGCGAACTATTCAAAAATTTCAGATTGGATTTCAAGGCGCTGTCCATCTGGCTCAAGTTGAAAGACCGTTCCGGCGAGGGTCTTCTCAAAGCCCTGGCGGCGGAACTGGCCAAGCAAAAGATTGTTTTAAAAGACTGCCGGTTTTTGATGGATGAGATTCTGACGCCCAAGGGATTCGCGGCGGGTAAGCTGGACGCCGAGTCCAACGCTGCCATCGTTTTTGGTCTAGGGCAGGCAAAGGCGCTGGCCCGGTTGGGAATTGGTCAAACTTTGGCGGTGAAAAAGAGCGCGGTGGTGGCGGTGGAAGCCATGGAAGGCACAGACGCCACAATTTTAAGGGCGGGCCAATGCGCAGGCTCCGGCGTGATTGTGGTGAAGGTTTCGAGTCCAAAACAAGATTGGCGTTTTGATGTTCCGACGGTGGGTCCGGCAACGATTCAGAAACTCATTCAAATCAAAGCCAAAGGTCTGGTACTCGAGTCCGGCAAATCGTTTTTGTTGGAACGCGAAAAGCTCGCGGTCCTGGCGAAAAAGCACGGATTTTTTATTAAGGTAATTTAGATTAGTGGTTTCTTCGAAACAGAAGAAAAACACCGAGAATGCTGAAAATAATATTCATGATCCACATGGAAAGAAAAGGCGATAGAAGACCCTGATTTCCAATTCCCTGGCCGATTTGCTGCCCGCCGATATAAATAAACGCTACAAGTAAGCATATCCCGAAGCTGGTCACTACACCACTGTATTTGCCCATGCTCCAACCCCAGGAAACACCCAGAATCGCCAAGATGATGCAGCCGAAGGGAACGGCCAGCTTGTGGTTCAACTCTACCAATTCTTTGTGGCAGTCTGAGCCGTTTTTTTCTAATTGCTGAACGTATTTATAAAGTTCAAACAGCGACAATTCTTCCGGCGTCTTGGGATCGGTTAAAAAGTCCGAAGGCTTTTCTGGAATGGCAACAGGCATTTGGGTAAAAGCTTTTGCCGAAATCTCGCGGTCATTATCATCAAAGGATCTTAAGTAACCTTGATTAAAAACCCAGTGATCTCCCATGTATAGGGCGCTTTTAGCGTCGATGCGGGATTTCAAGTGAGCGTTTTCGTCGAAGTTTAAGATTAAAATATCCGTCAGGGTGTTGTTGGCGCCGTTAAAAGAGCCGATGTGGTAAAGCTCGTTGGTAGCTCCTACCATGGAGATGTTTTGCCGCTGAAGGTTGGCGAATTGCTCTGGCTGTTTTTCTATTTCTACTACCTTGGTATGGCGAACCATCCGGGTCGTTTGGGGAACCACCGCTTCGTTCATAAAGATGGTAAATAAACAAATCACTAAGCCGCATAAACAAAGGGGAATGGCCACCATGAAAATGCTGACGCCGCCAGCCCGCATGGCGATGAGTTCGCTGTTTTTTGATAACTGGCTCAAAGAAAATAAAACCGCCATTAGAACCGCGATAGGAATGGTTTGAACCGCGAAACCGGGTACCTGCACAAAGAAATACTTTAAAGTTAAAAGCGCGCCCGGTTTGAATTCCATAATGAAATGGATATCAGTAAAGACTTGAACAATTAGGACTAGAACGCTGAAACCGATGACGGATAAGAAAAATGGCTTCAAAAATTCGTTCAAAATGTAACGGGTTAAGATTCTCATTGGGGTCCTTTACGCGGGTTTCTTATGGGTGAAACCGGTAAAACTTTTAAAAGCCGAGTGTTCGGTCACGACTAAATAATATATAAAACAACCGCAAATCAGCAAAAGTAAATTGGGCCACCATAAGCCAATAACGGGGTTGACTATGCCGCGCTCACTCATGATTTGACCGACCGTGAACATCAGGTAATAGACGAAAATCATGACTAAGCCTAAAACAAAGCCGATAAATCCCTTGGATTTAGTCCACAGCCCCAAAGGCGCGCAAAACCAAATTAAAATCACACAGGCGAAGGGAAGGGAGATTCGTTTTTGAAACTCACTGCGTAAAGATCGTTTACGGTCATTGTCGGTGGTGGCGGCGATCTCGTTGGAGATTTCATTTAAATCCATTTCCTCATAGTCCTTTTTTATGTCGGTCATGTGTGACAGCTGATTTTCCAATTTTAAGTGAATGGTGTAGTGCTGAAAGTACAGGCGGTTATAAGTTTGATAGTTATCGTTGTCCCAGCTCATCACCCCGTCATTTAAATGGAAGAGAATTTGGTATTTTTTGGGCACCGATTCCAGCGATCCAGTTTTGGCTAGCGTTGTTTGTAAGGGTGCCTGGGGCGCCCAATGGTTGAACACCTTGACCTGGGAAAAGAGTCCGTCCGTATTTAAGTGATCTATATAAAACTGATAACCCTCGAACTGATCAATGAAAACTCTTTCTCGGATGGCCACGTCGGCTTGCTTTTGTAGAATTTTAAAATGAGTTTGTTTAAAAGCGTAGTTGGCGGCGGGTAATATTTTATCGTTGAAGTAAAGCATGCCAACGGTCACTAGGGCGCCAAAAGCTAGAACTGGAGCGATGAGGTGAAACAGATGGATTCCGCTGCTTTTAAAAGCGGTAACTTCCATATCGGAGCTCAAGCGGCCAAAGGCTAGCAGCGTCGCTACCATCATGGACATGGGGATGGTCAGGGACAATACAAAGGGCATCAGGCTGAAATAAAGAATAAGCGTGTCACCCAAAGGGGCTTTCTTGTTTAAAACCAGGTCTAAAAGTAGAAACACCTTGTTGGTCATAAAAAGGAAGGTCAGCATGGAAACCGTAATCAAAAACGTCGGCATGATTTCCATCAGGATGTAGCGGTAGGTGATCTTCAAGAAAGCCTCGTTTGCTGGCGTTTCGCGCAGTATAGCATAGGCTTTTACGCCTCCAAGCGAGCCTTGTTACCCCCGCTTTCGTCGGTTGGGGGACTCCATTCGTCCGTTGAGGAGACGGTGAACCCCATTGATTTCGTTCAGCGGTACTTTAGTGATATGAAAAGGCAAATTGCGGGCTTTAGGGCCAAAAATAACCGTTAACGCGAGGGTGGAATTGCTATGATTTGGGAAGTTTTGGACGCTTTTCCAGGAATTTTGGGAAGGCACTCCGTCTCTACTACTCTTCGAAAGGAATGGCGAATGAACCGCGTGTGGAATTGGTTGTTTTCGCTTAATTTCGAAAAGAATTATTTCACCTCGTTCATCAAACTTCTATTTATCTGGAATCCCCTTTGGACGCTGATTCTTAGTTTTCTATACGAAAGAGGATCGGTTCGCTCGGTTGGTTTTCGTTGGAGCTGGAGCTTTTTGGAAGCCACGGTGGTGGGATTATTCGCCATGGTAGTGATTCGGCTTTTTCTGTTTTTAGAAAAGGCCTGGCTGTCATCCCGTAGTCAGGCACGGTCACCGCACGGCACCGGGTGGTATCTGCTCTTTATGGGTTTCATGGTTCCGCCTGGTCTTTTTTTGGCGCTGCGGCTCATCATTTTTTTAATCAACTCCATCTTGGCAGGCGACCCCATTACGCCTGAATTTCAATGGCAATATTACGGCAGCGAGATTTTTTGGGGCTGGATGCTTTTGCTGGTCTTTTTCTTTTTCAAATCCTGGGAAGAGTTGCGGGACACGGCGCGTTTGAACCACATCAGAGCCGAAGAGTTGGAAAAAGAACGGCTTCAGGCCCTGTTGACCAAACTTAAAGATCAAATGAATCCTCATTTTTTGTTCAATACACTGAACACGGTAGCCTCGCTTATTCCAGCCGACCCGCCCAAAGCGGAACAGGTTGTCGTTAAATTGTCCTCGCTATTTCAGGCTATTTTGGAAGCGACCCGAAAAACGAGTCATCCCCTCAAAAACGAGCTGGATTTTTGCCGTGATTATTTGGACATCGAAAAAACCAGGTTTGGCACCCGGTTAGTGACGAAAATCAAAATCGATCCGGCTATTAACACTGATTCTGTAATGGTGCCCGTGCTCATTTTGCAGCCCCTGGTGGAGAACGCGGTGAAACACGGCATTTCTTCCAAGGCGGCAGGGGGACATATTTGGATTGAGGCTGCGGTTGAAAATGACCATTTGATTTTATCGGTTGAGGATGACGGTGTGGGTTTTGGAAACTCGCCTTACGCGGGGTCAGGCACCGCCATGGAGAATTGCCGCAAAAGATTGGAATTGGAATTTGGTAATGAGGGAAAGTTTGAGGTCTCCGCGGGGAAAAAGGGCGGTGCCAAAATTGTTTTAATGATGCCCGTCAAAAATGGCGCGGATGAGCGCGGGAAGGCGACGACATGATACGAGTTTTAATTGTGGATGATGAGGCGCCGGCCCGTTCCAGATTGGTCAGAATGCTGTCGTCTTTTGCGGACTTGGAAGTGGTGGGCGAAGGGTCGAACGGGGTAGAGGCTTTGCAATTAGTCCAAACCCTGAAGCCCGATTTGCTGCTTTTGGATATTGAGATGCCTGAATTGAGCGGTTTGGAAGTGGCCGAAGCCCTGGGCGGGCAAGGGCCGACGATTGTTTTTGTCACCGCTTACAGCGAACACGCGTTGAGGGCTTTTGAGCTTTCCGCGATGGATTATCTGGTTAAACCGGTTTCTCCCGAAAGATTGTCTGAAAGTATTGAGCGGATTAAAAAAAGAAAAAGCGCTGTCTCGTTTAATCAGTTTCAGGAATTGATGACCCACCTGGAAGAAGGGCGGGCCAAAAGACGCATGGCGGTCAAGTGCGGATCCAAATACAAGGTCTTCGACCCCGACATGATCTCAGCGGTAATCGCGAAAGATCACTATGCCGTTTTAATCGTCGGCGGGCAGGAATTGACCGCGGACGATAGTCTGGACGCTTTAGCTAAACGGCTTGACGCACGAAAGTTTTTAAGAATTCACCGAAGCGCGATGATCAATTTGGATTATTTAAAAGAGCTGGAACACGAAGGTGATAGAAAATATTTAGCTGTTTTGGATGATCCGTCCAAAACGCGGCTTCCGGTGAGCCGTGAAAGATTAGATGAATTGAAAAAAACTCTGAATTTGGACTGAGGGATTAAACGCATTTTATGACCGCTTTATTGTCACGAAAATTTAAAGGGTTCAAAATCCTGGGATGCTTCCTGGGCTTTTTGATTTTGGCGCTTTTTCCCCAAAGGGGACAGGGCCAAAACGTTACGCCTACAATGACGCCACAGACAAGCGCCGCGTCTTCGGATCAAACGCCTATGATCGCTACGGCGGTAGCCGGTCTTCCCGCGGGTAATGGATTGGGACCTATTCCGACCGCCGGCACAACGACCGCTTCATCCGCCGCTCAAACGAGTTCGGCGACCAATGATTTTTCACTGAGCCCCCAAGAAGAGGCCAAAATTTTAAACGCGATTGATTCGGAAGAAAATAAATCGGCGGGCGCCGCTCCGGTAAAAAAACCAACCCTTTCCCATTACAATCCGCCGCCCGTACCCAACGGCGTTTCGGTGATTGTTTTAAAAGAAGGTGTGTATTTATCATGGAATACGGCGCCCGCGGGATCCACCGCGGCTTCGTATAACGTCTATCGTTCCACCACGCCGGGCTTTGGTTATAAACAAATGAACTTGAAGCCGCTGACGGCGGCTTATTTTATGGATGGTCCTCCTAATAGTTATGACAATCCGCAAAATGGCGAAGATTATTTTTACGTGGTGACATCCGTTGACGGGGCCGGAAATGTCAGTCCTTATTCTGAAGAAACTACCGCTTATCCGGCGGGTATGGATGTTCCGCAATCAACCGAAGTGCTTAAAGCTATCAAATTGGCCAAGCAAACAGCCCCTGAAGAAGAAAAAGCGTTAAGCGTTCCTGAACAAAATGTGATCAGCCTCAAATTGCCGGCGGACAGCCAGTTGTCGATTCAGGGTTATAAAAAGGTCGACGCCCAGATCGCTTTTCAAACCTATAACCGCCCGAACTTGAACGGGGTATCCAATCAGGTGAACACCACGACGATCAACCAGGAGTTGGTGGTGAACTTGAAAGGAAAGGTCGGTAAAAACGTTGATGTGAACGTGGACTATAGCGACGTTAACCGCGCGGGCGGTGTGGATCAAACCAAGCAGGATATTTCCATTGTGTACCACGGCGATTCAGATAGCGCCATTCAACAGGTTTCATTCGGAGACCTTCAATTAACCCTGCCCAATACAGAATTCGCCGGGTTTAGTAAACAGCTCTTCGGATTGGAGGCAGTCTTTAAGTTTGACCGCTTCAGATTCACCTCCTTTTTCGCCCAAACCAAGGGTATCGCGGTAACTAAGGTTTTCACGGGTAATACAACTCAGGTGGATAAAATTTATCAGGACGTTTCTTTTATTCAGTTTAAATATTTCTTAATTACCAGAACTCCTACGGGTGCGGCTCCGACAGGAACCTTTTTGCCTCAGAACGGCAGCGAACAAATTTGGGTTTATAACGGAACCACCATTTTGAATCCGGTTGGCCCCAACTTTGTGGGTATTTGGGAACATTGGCTGCCGGGCCGGGATTACACGATTGATTACAGCACGGGTATCATCACCTTTATCCGCGCTTTGAGTTATGGATCGCAAATCGCGGTGGGTTTTACGGACGTGGGCGGGACAACTCACGGTTTGAATACGGCCAGGAACGCGCCGGCGGTCAGCCTGTCCGGAAGCGGTTCAAACCTGGGAGTGTCGGACAGTGGTTATGTGGATGACACCTACTTTTTGATTAAAGACAGTACTAATACCACGACCAGTATCAGCCATTCGGCTGCCCGTTCTTTTAGCCCGTTATATTTAGTGAATTATTTTTCCACGGGTTCGGACAAGATTATTCCTCCGCAGCAGGATCCTGGTTTCTTGTTTCAAATCGTGTCACAGGGAACTAACAACATCGTTCAGACCGGGCAGGGCGGAACGGCTGGCGCCCCTTATGTTTACAATTTGAACCTTGATTTGAATATTTTGAGCGTCGACAACACCACCTTCGCTTCGCCTGCTGCGGTCACTTATCTTTATTTCCCGGAACGACCCTTCGCTAATTTGGATGGTATTGCCAACGGCACCACCATTGTTCAGACAGGCGGTTCGGCTGTCACTGACGTTTACGCGTCGACCAATGGCGGCACACCCAGCAGCTTGTATTACATTCATTTGCGTTATAAAACGCAGTTAAACTTTTTCAAATTAGACAACATCAACATTTTAAGAGGCAGTGAAACGGTTTATTTGGACGGGCGTTTAATGCGCCGTGACGCGGATTATTTTATCGATTACACCACGGGCTTTTTGGACTTTCAGGACAAAAGCCTTTTAACGCCGAACAGTCAAATTGTGGTGACCTATGAGTATTCGCCCTTTGGATCTTTTGGATCCAACAATATCTTGGGCGCCCGTGCTGAATACGATATTACGGATAACTTTTTCATTGGCTCGACCTTTTTAATGAGCACGTCCCAGCAGCCGACTGATACGCCGCAACTGGGATCGACACCCAATTCATTAACGTTGTTTGACGCTGACACCAAATATGAAATGGATAGAGATGAATTGGCGTCAATTACCAGTGTTATTCCGGGTTTGGAAAACTGGAAACCG
>Ga0206936_1204_pt1 | contig 15051 bp, 13 predicted proteins | sample Alteio_BWOrgHeat_14_FD_152922 | JGI IMG/M metagenome (GOLD analysis project Ga0206936, IMG submission 152922) | Enriched cells from forest soil in Barre Woods Harvard Forest LTER site, Petersham, Massachusetts, United States -... | ecosystem: Environmental > Terrestrial > Soil > Temperate forest >... | reverse complement strand
TATTTTATGTGAGAATCGTTGCATCTTTTACAATCAAAGTGAGTGGTGGAGAGAGGCTGTTGGTTATTGTTTAAAGTGTGATGGAGATATTTGCATTGCAACTGGTGGAAAGAAAGCTTGCTTCTCTAAATTTGTTTCGGATACCGCGCCTGTATTGATTTGTTGCGATGCCCAAATAGAAATTGCGCATAATAATGAAATACATTCTCTTCCCCTCGAAAGCATCTATACCGGTGATGGAATCAAGCCGCGTAATCTTGATAAATTATCTTTGGTTACCGGCATTTTACTTCCGCTTGATAATAATTACAAATGTGTTTTTATGAAGCTTCGCCCGCGTGAGAGTGTTGATTATTCTTCATTAACCACGGCGGTTTCCATTAATAAAAATGGAAGAATTAAAATCGCTCTTGGTGGTGTAGATCCTAAGCCTGTGGTTACTGAAAGTGCTTCTATTGATAACAGAGATGAACTTATTGCTCGTGCTTTACGGAAGTCCAGAGTGATAGATAACGATGTTTATTCAAGGGCATACAGAAGGGATATGATTAAAGTTTATCTGAATAGAAGTTTTGATGAATTATTAAATAAATAAAATACAATGAATACTTATTTGAAATTATTATATGATGAACATTCCATAATCATTAATGCCATAGAAGTGGCAAAAAAATCGGAGTCATTAATAGGAAAGGATGATATACTCTATGAAAAGACCATTCGCAATCTGATTGATTTCTTCCGTAACTATGCTGATAAATATCATCATACTAAAGAAGAAATGATTTTGTTTCCGGAGATGGAAAAGAAGAATGAATTGTTACAAGACGGTGTTATCAAGGAGATGTTTGATAATCATGAAGAGTTCAGGGAGATGATTGCAAGCATCGAAAAGAATCTTGACCAAAAGAATTTTATCAACACTCAAAAAGAATTAGATGCTTATGGCGAAGCCCTGCTCGACCATATTGCTGTGGAGAATGAGGAAGTTTTTCAGATGGCGGAAACTATTTTTGATGATGATGAATTAGAGAGAATAAGTTTTCGCTTTCTTGACTCTGACCGTGAACTGGGGGATAAAAGGAAAGAGGAATTGAAAGAACTTGCTGATTTACTGAGAAAGCAAGCATTTCTCAGTGATTGAAACTAGATTTACATAAAAGCATTTATTGGGGTATTTAAAAGTATAGGTGACTAAAAAAGTGCCTATATATGTCACGTGAGCATTATATATCAAGAATGTTTTTTTGATAGTTATTATATTATTGTCTAACTTTGCCTAAAAAACAGGCAAATAGATGATGTAAAACTAATCGTCAATAGAAAATACTATTACAAAATTTAACTATTACTATGAACAATCAGGCTATTGTACATTTGGATCTGGATACTTTTTTTGTTTCTGTTGAGACACTAAAAAATGATACTCTGAAGGGGAAACCGGTTATCGTTGGAGGACTTTCAGACAGGGGAGTTGTTGCATCATGCAGTTACGAGGCGCGGAAGTTTGGCGTTCATTCTGCAATGCCCATCAGGATGGCACGAAATCTTTGCCCAGATGGAATTTATATAAAGGGTGATATGGATGCTTATTCAAAATTTTCAGATGAAGTAACCGCAATTATAGCTGAGAAAGCACCTGCTTTTGAAAAAGCTTCTATTGATGAGCATTATATTGACATGACAGGCATGGATCGATTTTATGGGACTTTTAAATGGACGCAAGAATTGAGGGAATCGATTATAAAGAAAACCGGTCTTCCCATCTCTTTTGGTTTATCAATAAATAAAACGGTATCGAAAGTTGCTACAAATGAAGCTAAGCCGAAGGGAGAAATGGAAATACTATCTGGAATGGAGAAATCATTTCTTGCTCCTCTTTCTATTCGAAAAATACCGATGATTGGGGAAAAGACTTATACCTTATTGCGAAATATGGGCATAGAAAAAGTTCGTACCTTGCAGGAAATGCCATTGGAAGTGATGCAAAGGGTGCTTGGTGAAAATGGAACGACGATGTGGAAGAAGGCGAATGGAATTGATAACAGCCCTGTGGTGCAGTATTCGGAACGGAAATCAATCAGTACGGAAGATACTTTTGATAAGGATACGATTGATGTTATTAAACTGAAGAATATTATTGCGAAGATGGTGGAGAAACTTGCCTTCCAGTTGCGCACAGCCAATAAACTAACATCGTGCATCACTGTAAAAATACGATATTCGGATTTCAATACTTTTACTCATCAAGCAAAGATTCAATATACTTCTGCCGATCATATTTTGATTCCGAAAGTGAAGGAATTATTCGATAAACTGTTTACAAAAAGAATGTTGATTCGATTGGTGGGAGTTAAATTCAGTGGGTTGGTTGGAGGTAATCAGCAAATAAATTTGTTTGATGATACCGCTGAAATGTATAACCTTTATCAGGCAATGGACAGGATGCGAAGGAAGTATGGCGATGAAATTGTTAAACGATGTATTCCATCATAAAAATTCCTTTTTAAAATGTATCTCAACACCCATTCCTATTATAGTTTACGACATGGAACCATTCCCATTCAAGACCTGGTAGAAAAATGTAAAAAGAAAGGTTATCAGGCAATTGCGCTTACCGATATAAACAATTCCACAGGTGTAATTCCTTTTGTGAAAATTTGCGATGAAAAGGGAATAAAACCAATTGTCGGGATGGAGTTCAGGGATGAGAATTATCAATTACTATATGTTGGAGTTGCAAAAAACAATAAAGGTTTTAAAGAATTGAATGATTTGATAACAAATCGGAATCTGGATAAAACTCCTTTGCCTGCACGACCTGAACTTTTACATTGCTATCTGATTTATCCTTTCAATTCTCATCCGATTATCCTTAAAGAAAATGAGTTCATCGGAATAAAGCCAGGAGATTTGAAGAAAATCGCTTTTCAATCGAAATCATTCTTAAATAAATGTGTTGCCTTTCCTTCTTTGGTTTTTATGGACGATAATGGATTTGAGCTTCATAAACAACTTCGGGCGGTTGATAATAATACGCTGATAAGTAAATTAACTGATGAACAGTTTGCAAAGAAGGAGGATAAGTTTTTAACCATAAATGAGCTCCTGAATATTTATAAATCTTTTCCTGAACTGATAAAAAATGTAAATCGGATTATTGACGATTGTTCTTTTGAATTTGATTTTGAAGCAACGAAAAATAAACAAACTTTCACTGAGAGCAAATATCAAGATAAACTCCTGCTTGAGAAACTTTCCTTAGAAGGGATGAAATCTCGTTACGGTTCAGATAATGATGAAGCAAAGAGAAGAATTCGTTCGGAGTTAGAAATAATTGACAAGCAAGATTTCGCATCTTATTTTCTGATTGCAAGGGATATTGTTCAGTATTCAATGTCGCGAGGGTTTTATCATGTTGGAAGGGGATCCTGCGCAAATAGTATTGTGGCATATTGTTTAAAGATAACTGATGTTTGTCCGATTGAACTTGACTTATATTTCGAACGATTTCTGAATCCGCAAAGAAATTCCCCACCTGATATGGATATTGATTATTCATGGAAAGACAGGGACGCTGTTCATAATTATATCTTCCAAAAATATGGCAGAGAACATACTGCTTTGCTTGGCACTATTTCTACTTTCAGAGACAAATCTATCTTAAGAGAACTTGGAAAAGTTTATGGGCTTCCCAAGCATGAAATTGATAAGCTGATTAATTTATCTGATAACATACAAGGGAACGGAATAAGCGAAAAGATATATGAGTTAAGGAAATTGGTTGTAGCAGATTTTCCAAACATTCGTTCCATTCATGCGGGAGGAGTCCTGATTTCAGAAGAACCGATTACTAACTATACTGCTCTTGATTTGCCACCAAAGGGCTTTCCAACCGTTCAATTCGATATGTGTATTGCTGAAGATATTGGTTTTGAAAAGTTAGATATATTAAGTCAAAGAGGAATAGGGCATATAAACGACAGTGTTGAAATTATTTTGAAAAACAGGGGGGTGAAAATTGATGTGCATGATGTAAAGAAATTTAAGGAGGATAAAAAAGTAAAACAACAATTAAGAGATGCAAACACCATAGGCTGCTTTTATATTGAAAGCCCTGCTATGAGGGGATTGTTGAAGAAATTGGAATGTGACAATTATTTATCTCTTGTTGCTGCGAGTTCAATCATTCGCCCAGGAGTGGCAAGTAGTGGGATGATGCGGGAATATATTTATCGTTTTCATCATCCGGAAGACTTTAAATATCTGCATCCAATCATGAAAGAGCAATTGAAAGAAACATATGGTGTGATGATTTATCAGGAAGATGTTTTAAAAGTTTGTCATCATTTTGGAGGGCTTGATTTATCAGATGCGGATGTGTTGAGAAGGATGATGTCAGGGAAGAAAAGAGATGATAAAACATTCTATCCGATTGTCAAGAAATTCTTTTCTAATTGCAAAAATTTTGGATATCCTGATGAGTTAGCTCATGAAGTCTGGCGGCAGATTGAATCCTTTGCCGGATATTCGTTTTCAAAAGCTCATTCGGCTTCTTATGCTGTTGAAAGTTTTCAAAGTCTTTATCTGAAATCGCATTATCCGATGGAGTTTATGGTGGCAGTGATTAATAATTTCGGAGGATTTTATAATACTCGTGTTTATGTTAATGAAGCCAGAAAATCCGGTGCGGATATTCATACTCCTTGTGTAAATAAAAGTTTATATACCACCACAATTTACGGAAAGGATATCTACCTTGGTTTTATTCATCTTCAAAGCCTTGAAGCTCATTTTGCAAAATTAATTCCGGAAGAAAGAGAACGAAATGGGAATTATACCAGCCTCGAAAATTTTGTTTCGAGAACAGGAATAACGCTTGAACAAATGATTATCCTGGTGAGGATAAATGCATTTAAATTTCTCGGAAAATCAAAAAAGGAATTGCTTTGGGAGGTGCATATTTTATTTAAGAGCAATGTTAAAGTAACTCCGAAACAACTTATTGAATCGCCTGCAAAAGAATTTAAATTTCCTGTGTTTGAGGATAGTAAAGCGGAGGATATGTATGATGAATATGAACTGATTGGTTTTCCGGTTACTAGTCCTGATTTTGATTTGCTGAAAACTACATTCAGAGGTGAAATAAATGCCAGGGAATTAATAAATAATGTCGGGAAAATAGTAAGGATGGTGGGCAGTTATGTAGCAATTAAAAATGTTCGGACCAAAAGAAACGAATTGATGAACTTCGGAACTTTCTTCGATTCGGAAGGAAACTTCTTTGATACTACCCATTTTCCTGATTCGCTTAGGCATTATCCTTTTCAGGGCAGAGGATTATATCTTATCCTTGGAAAAGTGGTGGAGGAATTTGGTTTTGCAAGCCTTGAGGTGGAGAAGATGGCTAAGCTACCAGTAGTGGCTGACCCGAGGACTTTATAAAACTTCATACTTAAAGAGATTATCTAAAATAAGAAATCCCGACTTAACATCGGGATTTCTTCTGAGGTCGCGAGCAGATTCGAACTGCTGTACAAGGTTTTGCAGACCTCTGCCTAACCGCTCGGCCACGCGACCCTTTATTAAAAGGGATGCAAACTTACTAATTAATTATGAATACTGAAAGTTGAGCGGATTATTTCCTCTTTTCTTTTAATTCGACACACACACCGTCGAGAACGCCATTTATCGGAGGACTTATTTTAGAAACCCGAACTTTTATCTTTTCAATGGCGGGAAGTTTTACTAATAACTTATCAATAATCCTTTGAGCAACATGTTCTATCAATCTCGATTTTATTGCCATTTGCTCTTTTACAATTTCATAAACGATAGCATAATCTATCGTATCATTCAACTTATCCGATTTCGCCGCTTTCTTTAAATTCGCATCAATGATTACATCCACTTCATAGTGTGTACCGATTTTTTGCTCCTCATCTGTGCAGCCATGATAGGCATAAAGTTTTATTCCTTTTACAATTATTTTTCCCATGGGGCAAAATTAGGGATTTAAATTTTAACATATAAGGGAAAAGTAAAAGCCCCTCAATTATTAATCGAAGGGCTTTTATTTAGAACTTGGGACTATATGCACAAGTTTGTTTACAACTCATCATGAACGTCCAATCTCCAAACAGGAACTTCTGTCAGATTGGCTCCAAAGACATTCAGATAGGGCTTTGATGGATCTCCTCCATCAATCAAAACAACATTAACTGTGGCGCTCGAAAAGGCATGAACAGTCTTTTTTAAAGCGCCCGGCATTCCATTTATCGTTGCAGAAAAATATGCTTCAATATCACCTCCTCCTTCGTTATGAATGGTAACTTCGGTGGCATTATCAACAGCAATTAAACCCGCATTGGTAACGGTATTCGCAACTCCTGTGGTGGAACCATGTGGTGGAAAATGAACATGATTAGTGGAACGTTTTCTATATAAAAGCGAATAATCAAAGATTTCTTCGGCGGCAACCACATCCGCTGAATTATTAACTGCAACAATTCCACTATCAATAATTATTTGATGTATCAAATCAGTTTTAGATGATTTTACAACATTGCGGGCAGTTCCCGAGCCGCTGAATTTTTGTCCCTGAGTATCTTTTGCAGTTCCATAATCAGTAACAAAACCATCGCAGGAAGTAACAAATGCCGCTCCCACTTCTAAGGCATGATTATGAGCCGCTGTTTTAAAACTCTCCATCAATGGCAGTGCATTTTCATCAGTAATATTATGAAATTCGCTCATTCCATTGCCAATAAATTCATCTAAAGCATTTTGATTTGTTATGAAAATATATCGCAAATGTATTTCTTCGGCATGTACAAAATCTTCAAATCCGGTTTTAACGGCATTTTTACCTTGGGTAGCTCCTTTTTGAACCTGAATTGTTGACCGGGTATCGCCAATTGAAAGACTGTAAGTATTAATCAGCGGGTCAATTGCGGCAATGGCAGCAGTATAAATACCGGTTCCATTATGATTAAACATGCGATTTCGGTGGTCGCGGGCATGGTTTAAAAGTCGTTTGTTTACTATCAATGTGCTCAGATAAAATGAAAACAGGAAGATAATAGGGTTAATTTTTCTCATTTGACAATTAATTTTAAAGTTTAAAATTTCTACTCCGGTGGTCACAAGCTGATTTTATACAGCGAAGGGGGACTTCATACCCCGTATGACATACCTGTCAAATGAGGATGCAAAGATAGAAAAATAACATTCTATCATAATGATTTATAAAAATAACCCCTGAAATTATAAATTACCATCCCGTTTTGTTACAGGCATGTAATAATTATCGAATGGCATAAACAGCATTGTTTTGCCCTTCTCAGATTATAAGGTGGCATAAACAACGTTGTTTTGCTCTTTTCAGATTCCTAAAGTGGCATAACAATGTTGTTTTGATCTTCTCAGATTATAAGGTGGCTTAAACGGGGTTGTTTTGCTCTTATCAGATTATCAGGGGGATGAAAGATGATTTTTCTGTAACCTTATATATAGGGGAGGTTTTGGGGTAATGAGGATGGAGGGGAAATATTTAACTACTTTTGGAGTTATATAATTATTTGACAGAAGAAATTTATGCGCTCATTATACTCATACTACATATACCTTTTGACATTTTTAGTATTCCCTATTCTGATCCTTATTCTTTATAAATATGTTGATATCAGCAAAAGTAAAAAATATCTGAAATATCCATTCTTATTTTTTATTGTACACAATGTATTGTTTTACTTTGACTATTCAATAAAAGACGACTATCCTGACTATGTAATTTTTTCATTAGAGTATCTTTATTTTTGTTTGATAATCGCAATTCTTTACAAATCGAAAAATATTTTTTCAGAAATATTTCGAATTATAGGTACGATAATAATAACAATCGGATTTTTACAAGGAATAATGGGAATATTATTTTTTATTCTAGGCGCAATGGATTACGATGCCAACAAAATCTACGAATATAAATTTGATGGCAATACTTATGAAGTAAGGCGATATTGTGCCGGATTTGTTACATGGAGTTCCACAAGGTATACTTATGAAACGTATAAACACATAAAATTTACCCCATTTGAAAAAAAGATTGACAAAACAATATTTTTAGATACTGAAAGCAATCTAAATTTTGAGGATGATAGTTTAAAAATAGAGATTATTAATAAAGATGAAAAACAACAAATACAATTTACATCTAGTGATGGAAATAAATTTATTAAGACAATTAATTGACTTAAAGAAAAACTTGAGCTAACTTAGGATTAACCCTACTCCTTCTTCCTCTTCTTCCGGTTCCGATACCAGATAATTCCCGCAGTTCCGCCAAGAATGTAAGGGAAACATAACATGTATAGAATGCCTTTATTTAATCCTTTGCCAACATTGGGGTTTGCATTTGATTTGCTTTCCATGCCTGTTTCAGCAATCCGTTTGCACATCGCGCATTGGGCTGAAGATGCTTTTGGAGATGTCATCAGGAGCATGATGAGCAGCATTACTATCGGGATGAATTTTATTTTTTTCATTGCAGATTAGAAATTATAATACGGCGAAATCATCAGGTAAACAATTACGCCTGTTGCTGTTACATAAAGCCAGATTGGATACGACCATTTTACTATTTTTCTGTGTTTGATAACCTGATTCGATAAACCACGGTACAAAGATAATAAAACTAATGGTAATACGATAGCGGCACAGAGAATATGTGATATTAAGATGAAAAAATAGAGCGGTTTCAGCGGGTTACCGTCAGGGAATTTTGTATCGGGAACAAAGGCGTGTAATGTGACATAAGACAGAAGAAATATAGCCGAAAAAGTGAATGCCGTAATGTTTAACCACTTGTGTATTTTGACTTTCTTCTTCCAGATAAAATATCTTGAAAAGAGAAGCAGGAAGAACGCAGACCCGTTTAAACAAGCATTCAACATAGGAAGATAGTGAATGAAATGCGGCAGATTTTCTTGCTTTGGAATACAAAAAAGAATAACCACCACAGAAAATATGGTACCCGAAATAATATAGATGAGTCTGAGCGCCGATTTTTCTTGCATGAATACCATACTGATTTTTCTTTAAGTTTATTTCTTTGTATGATATTGACGAACAAGATAGGTGATATCTCCTTCGAGGCTATCCAGCATTCCGGGAACGGTTCCATCATATATTCCACGGATATGTTTTTCCTTATCAACCAAAACATAATAAGGGCTATGTTGGATATTTTGTTGTTTATCTTTTATGGTATCGGGCGGAATCATGAGATAACTCAAGGATAAATCATGGATTTGTTTTTTATCACCCCTCAAAAACATCCAGCGATTTGTTTCGGCACCATACTTTTTTGCATAATCTTTCAGCACCGGAACGGAATCTTTATCAGGATCTACGGTATAGGATACAATCATGAAATCATCCACCTTATTAAATTTATCATAAACCTCTTTCAAGCCATTAGTCAACTTTGGACAGAACGATGGACAGGAAGCAAAAAAGAAATCCGTGACATAAATCTTTCCTTTTATTTCGTTTTGAGTGATGGTTTTTCCATCCTGATTAACCATTGTGAAATCAGGGATGGTTGGATATATGGTATCCACTTTATATTTTCCGTTTACTAAAGTTGAGTCAACCGAATAGTTGCCGAGAATAGGAAGCGGGACGTAATTATTTTTTCCGGTTAATAATAAAAACCAAACGACAATCGGAAAACAGATTATGCCAAAGAGAACAAGGTATTTTGTTGCAGGAGATTTTTTCTGAGACATTTTATTTAATGCCTTCAATCACTTCTCTGATGAAGTGCATGGCATTTCCTTCCGCCATCATCATCGCAATAAAATAAACGATTAAAGCAAAAGGTAAAAGTATCGTGTATCCAAGATGGGTTCTTTCGTGCTTAACATGCATGAAAGTTCCTACGATGAAATATGCTTTTACGATTGTTAAGGAGATGAATATCAGCTTTAAAATATTATGAGGAACCGAACTGAAAGCGATGAAGATTTCGCCAACAGTTATGATGAGAAGTATCCAGAATGTTTTCCAGATTAATTTACGCATTCCGCGACCGCCATCATCACTGTGATGAGCATCTGCATGTATTGTTGTTGCTGTATCAGACATATTATTTTGTTTAATTTATAATTTATATAAGATAGAAGAAGGTAAATACAAATACCCAAACCAAATCTACAAAGTGCCAGTATAAACCAACCTTCTCGACAAGTTCATAATCTTTTTTGCGGTCGTTAAATCCTTTTGCAACCAATGTGAATACAATTGCATTAATACAAACTCCACTGAATACGTGGAAACCGTGGAAGCCTGTGATGAAGAAGAAGAAATCGCCGAACAAAGGATTTCCGTATTCATTGATACTAAGATTTGCACCGTGAATTAATTTGCCGCCTATCATTTTTCCTTCTTCAGAACCGGTGATGAAGTGATACCACTCCCAAGCCTGTGAGCCAAGGAACATTAAACCGCCAATAATAGTAAGGAACATCCAAAGCATTACTTCTTTCTTCGAGTTTCTGTGACCGGCTTCAACGGCAAGCACCATTGTTACGGAACTCATGATAAGAATGAAGGTCATCAAACCAACATAAGCCAGTTTTATTTCGCCATGATAGAATGGGAAGTGATGGAAAACATCTCCCGGGATGGGCCATGAATCGCCGAATTTGTGTCTTAAAGTTCCATAAGCTATCAATAAAGAGGAAAAAGTGAAGGCATCCGACATGAGGAATATCCACATGTAAAGTTTCCCCCAACTGACATTGTATGGAGACTCGCCACCGCCCCAATAGCCCGTTTTGGTTTCGTGAATTACTGCTGTTTGATTAGACATATTTATTAAATTAGGAATTAGGAATTACGAATTAGGAATTGTAAGGCTGCAAAACAAACAATTTTTTTGGAATTATCGGACAAACATGAGGAAAATAAATAAATAAATCCAAAGTCCATCGAGAAAATGCCAGAAGATGGCGCAATTTTGAAGTCCTGTCATGTTGGTTGAGGAGTATATTTTGCGGGATGCTTTTGAAAATGTGACCAATAAAGCGATAATTCCTGCTAATAAGTGGGCAACATGCAATCCGGTGAGGACATATAAGAATGATTCTGATGGATTGCCTGCGAAAATTATTCCTTGGCTGTATAATGAAGTCCAAGAAAGATATTGGGTTACAACAAATCCTAAACCTAAGAGAGTTGTTAATAATAAAGCTTGAGTTATTGCTTTAGAATTATTCTTTTTTGCTGCTCTCACTGCCATGTTCATCGTCACGCTGCTTAATAATATCAATCCTGAACTCACCCAGAACAGTTTTGGCAAATCAAATTTTATCCAGTTACCCTCAGCTTCCCGAACGATATAGGCGCTCGTCATACCTGCAAATAACATGATGATAGTTCCAATCACTATCAGGGTAATCATTTTAGAGGAGGGCATCCTTTCGAATCCAACTTCTTTTTTATCAACTATCATCTCCATAATTATTTAATTTATCTTATCTAAAAACATTGCAATCTGTATCACCGGCAAATAAATGAACGAGCCAAACATCAATTCCTTTGCGGCTTTTACATCGAGGGTTTTATATAGCTTTAGGGCTTTCATCATAAAGAAAACTCCTGCTATGATTATTACTATTGATGAAATTATTCCGGTGATATGAAAGAAGAATGGTAATAAACTTGTTGGAATCAGGCAAATGGTATAAACCAATGCCTGGAATGCCGATGATTTATCTCTCCCGCCCAATGACGGCAGCATTTTAAATCCTGCTTTTTTATAATCATCATCCAAAACCCATGCAATTGCCCAGAAATGTGGAAACTGCCAGATGAATTGAATAAAGAATAAGGCAAATGCAATTACATCTAATTTTCCTGTTGCTGCTACCCATCCTAACATTGGTGGAATCGCTCCAGGGAATGCTCCGACAAAGACTGCGAACGGAGTTTGTTTTTTAAGGGGTGTATATAATAAGGTGTATAAAAGCAGCGCTAATAATCCTAGAATGCCACAAGTTATGTTTACGAAATATCCTAATAAGAAAACTCCCATAATCCCCATCACCAGGGAGAAAACAAAGGCTTCGTTTACATCCATCCTATTATCAGGAAGAGGTCTTTTTTGAGTTCTGGACATCAATTTATCCAAATCTTTTTCAATGATTTGATTGAAAGCATTGGAAGAGCCAGTTACCATAAATCCACCCAAAACAAGCATCACTAATTTCCTCCAATCTATCACTCCTGATGAGCCAAGAAGAAAGGTGGCAGTGGCTGAAAATACGACCAAAAAGGACAAGCGGAACTTGGTAAGTTGAATATAATCTTTCACTTTTGAGGTGGCAATAGCTTCACTTTCTTTGCTAATGGATTCTTCTGCAATCATTGGGAAATTTATCTCAGATTTTGAGGCTGCAATTTTACCGAAAATTTATGGAAGGAGCAAAAGTTTGAGGGTTAAAATGTAATTTAACAGATTTATTATTTGAATACCTCCAAATGGCAAAATTTGCTGTACAAAGGTCAAAATTTGCTGTACAGAGGTTGAAATTTGCTGTACGAAGGTCAAAATTAGATGTACAAAGGTCAAGATTTGCTGTACAGAGATCGAAATTTGCTGTACAAACGTGAGGAAAATAATCGTTTTTTGGATATGATTTACACTGACTATGCCTGATTTTACTAGGTATTCAACCTGATTTTGAAGAATCCGGGTTTATTTATTTTGTATGATTGAGGATAAACTTAGTGCTTGCAATATTTTTCCCTTTGATTTCTAATGAAACCAGGTATGCTCCGGCAGATAGTTTGGATGCATCATAAACAAGTTTGTCATTCGGGAATTTTATTGTATCTGAATAAACTATTGCTCCTTTTACATCAGTAATTTTGACTAATCCTTGCTCTCCATTGTTTAAATTGAGGGTAATATTTACTATGCCTTCATTTGGATTTGGATAAACCTGGAGGGTGCTTGCGGAATTAGGTTTGATTTCATTAATACCAGTTACAGTATAATCATAATATCCAAAAACATATTCGCCTTTTAATAAGGTATCTAAACTAAAACTTCCGGCTTTATCAAGAACGTTGCCCATGTTTTTGGTATAATCGCTTACGAGATGCCAATCGTCGGCTGTGTTAGCTCGATATAAAAGAACCAAACTGTCTTCAGTTCCGGTGATTAATGTATTATCAATATAACCCGAAGTAAGGTCGTTTTTGCCATTGTAAAGGATAATAGATTTAGCAACAAAGCCGGGTGAAAATATTCCATCAACCTTATAATAATGATAATCGGAGAGGCGGATACCCGGGTTCGTACGTTTAAATCCATCAGGAGCAACCCAATTATGTTCAATCCTCACAAAATTATTTCCTGTACCGGCATTTAATGAAATTAGTGTTGCATTGGTTTCAGGAAATGAAAAACTACCTGTGGTATCAATATATCTTTCGTAACAGGAAACTGCATGGGCTACCTTTTCATTTCGGTCAATGGCTGTCCAGGTTGGATTGAAGGGAAGGGTGAAGTTGAAGGAGTTTAAGTTGGTATCAATCACCACAGAATTTGTAACGGAATCAACGCCATCGGCAAAAGTTATATCAACAGGCATGATAGTATTATGCGTTGTCCCTTTATGACGCTGACGAGTATAAACCGTTACATCGAAATTATTTCCATTGGGAACAGAGGTCACAGAATCTATCGAATAATGAGGAAAGCCTGGTTGAAATATCCAATCATTAAAGAAACGCGTCATATCAATTCCTGAATATTGTGTGAGCTTATTCATCAAATCATAGCTACTGGGATTGCCCCAGGCAAAATCATTCAAATATCCTCGGACAGAAGGAAAGAATAGCGAATCGCCCATGTAATTCCGGATATTGCGAACCATATCCGCACCCTTTTGATAAACATTCAAATCATCATAGGTATCCCAAATCGGGATATTGTTCAAAGTCAGATAGGCGCTATCAACAATATGAGCAAATTGAAGAACCTTTCGATGATTAGTCCTATGCCAGTTGCGATAAGTTGTTTCTCCATAGATAGCCTGATAGAAAAATGATTCATTATAACATGCCCATCCTTCATTCAACCACATATCGGCGGCGGTTTTGCAGGTTATCAAATCTCCAAACCAATGATGCGAAAGCTCATGGGCATATAAATACTCATAAGTCAAGGTGCCATTCATAAAGGCAGAACCTATATTAATTGCTGTAGCATGTTCCATGCCTCCTATATTTATTGGTGTTTCGACATAACCTATTTTCTCCCATCGGTATGGACCCCAATGCGAGGTATCGTTGGCAAGAACTGCATTGAGATTAATAAAAGTTGCCAAAGTTGAATTGGTATCGGCAGCAGGAAGAAACCATTTTACAGGGATGCCATCTGCGGTTCGTTGCAAAGTATAAAACGGACCTACCGCCATGCAGGAAAGATAGCTCGGAATGGCTTCATTCAACTTCCAATGATAGGTGTTTGTACCGTTGAGATTATTAATCGTATTCAACAGCAATCCATTGCAAACAGCATTATTCGGGGTATCGCAAGCCACATAAAACTCATAAAACGACTTATCGGTAAACTCATCAATGCAAGGATACCAGCATCTGCCAAAATTATGCGGAATGGCGGTAAAAGCAACTCCAACACTAAATGCATATCCTCCAACCCAATAAAAACCGCCCCAGCCTGATAAATCTTCTTTCGGGTGACCATGATAATAAATTTTCAAAGGAATAGAATCATTGATATTCATTGTTGAGGGAGTTGTGATATATAGATTCGGACTATTATAAGTATAATTAGTAATCGGAATATTGTTGGACGAAATCGAATCAATAGTCATGTTCAGCAGGTTCAGAGTGATATTATTCACATTATTCATCTTCGAAACCACCTCCATATTAGTATGTCCCCAGATGGTGGAATCCGAAAATCGTGTGGTATCTATATATATAGTGTAATTGCTGATGTGGATTGTATCCCCA
>Ga0206936_1203_pt1 | contig 15072 bp, 12 predicted proteins | sample Alteio_BWOrgHeat_14_FD_152922 | JGI IMG/M metagenome (GOLD analysis project Ga0206936, IMG submission 152922) | Enriched cells from forest soil in Barre Woods Harvard Forest LTER site, Petersham, Massachusetts, United States -... | ecosystem: Environmental > Terrestrial > Soil > Temperate forest >... | reverse complement strand
GCTCGCGCTCTGCTTGCGTTCGCAGAAGAATCACGCCTGGTGCGGTTCAAGGCAGACAGAAGCTTTGAAGAGATGCGCCGGCTGCTGTTGCGGGTGCCGGGGATCGGTCCGTGGACTGCCGAGACGGTGATGGGCTACGGAGCAGGCGACACCGATGCCGCGATTCCGGGTGATCTCCATCTGCCGCGCGTGGTCTGCTACGCGCTGGCGGGGGAGTGGGATGGATGCGATGAACGGATGATGGAGTTGCTGGAACCGTTTCGCGGACATCGATTTCGGATCATACGCCTGCTATATGCTTCGGGCCTTGATGTGCCGTGGTAGCAACGCGAGAGAAAGGCGCCGATCTGGAGTTGCGGCTGATTCTGTAACACGACGATGATATTTTAGAGAATGGCAGTTATGCCGCAGGAGTAATGCGTTGGCAATCAAGGAATTTATCAGGCATCACTATCGCCACTTCAACGCGGCTGCGCTGGTGGATGCGGCGGAAGGTTATGTCAAGCTGCTGGAGTCGGGCGGCAAGATGTTCGTGACGATGGGTGGAGCAATGAGCACAGCGGAGCTGGGTCTTTCGCTCGCCGAAATGATCCGGCAGGATAAAGTTCATGGCATCACCTGCACGGGCGCTAACCTGGAAGAAGATGTATTCAACCTGGTTGCGCACGATTTCTACGAGCGCGTGCCTAACTATCGCGATCTGACTGCGGCAGACGAAGTCAAGTTGCTGGACCGGCACATGAATAGAGTGACGGATACCTGTATCCCCGAGATGGAGGCGATGCGGCGTATCGAGAAGATTGTGCTTAAAGAATGGATGCGCGCTGACCAGGCGAATGAGAGCTATTTCCCACACGAGTTCATGTATAAGATCCTGTTGTCGGGCAGTTTGAAGGATTCGTATCAGATCGACCCGAAGAACAGCTGGCTGCTTGCTGCCGCCGAGAAGAATCTGCCCATGTTTGTGCCTGGGTGGGAGGACTCGACGCTGGGAAATATGTACTCGGGCCACTGCATCAGCGGTGACGTCAAGAAGGTTCATACAGTTCGCACCGGCATCGAGTACATGATGGAGCTGGCGGAGTGGTATACGAAGACGACGGCGGAAACCCCTCTCGGATTCTTCCAGATTGCGGGGGGTATTGCGGGAGATTTTCCGATCTGCGTGGTTCCGATGCTGCACCAGGATCTGCAGCGTGACAACGTTCCCCTATGGGCTTACTTCTGCCAGATCAGCGACTCGACGACAAGTTACGGCTCGTACTCGGGTGCCGTGCCAAACGAAAAAATCACATGGGGAAAGCTCGGAGTCGATACGCCAAAGTATATCGTCGAGTCCGATGCAACGATTGTGGCTCCGTTGATCTTTGCTTACGTCCTTGGCTGGTAAATTCATCCAGCGCGTATTGACGAATTAATTAACTGCGACTATAAACAGCTTATGAACTTTGAACGCCGCGCTATTGGCACCTCCTGCTGCTGCAACTGTTGTTGTTGCGGACAGCGTGCACGCTGGCGTTCCGGAGGTTCAGGTCTGAGCTAGGTTCTTCTAGCACGCAGGTTTCTTCATCCGGCCCACACGTCAGCCAACGCGGCGTGTGGGCTTTTTCTTTTTGCGCAAGAGATTACCGAGGGAGACGGCTATGTCGGACAACCAGAAAGTTGACACAGAGCTCGCAAGCAAGCATGGTCTGCGGCTTTCAACAGACGCCTGGGCAGTATGGGTAGCCCTGCTACTCGCCGTGCTCGTGAGAGTGGGCGTCTTGCAACACATTTCGTGGTAGGAGCAAGTCAGATGGCAACGACAGCATTACCGATTGCGAGCGAACGACAAAACCCGCTGGTGCGTGTAGCGGGATTGATCCCGGGGATCCTGCTGCTGGCGGCAATTGGACTTGCGGCAAAATGGATAGAACAATCCATCAACGGATATACGAAGGCCCACCACATCGTCTTTCCAAATATCGAGTATGTGCTTTGGGCAATCGTGATTGGACTGATCATCGGAAACCTGGTCAAAGTCCCGGCGATTTTCCAGCCAGGCATCGATACCTACGAATTCTGGCTAAAGGCCGGAATTGTGCTGCTCGGTTCGCGCTTCGTGTTGGCCGATATCCTCAAACTGGGGGGCATCAGTCTGCTGCTTGTATTTATTGAGATTGGCGGCTCCCTGCTTCTGATGACGGCGCTCGGCCGAGCGTTCGGGCTGCGGCCAAAGTTGATTAACCTGCTGGCGATCGGGTCGGCGGTATGCGGTGTCTCTGCGATCATCGCCTCAAAGGGCGCGATCGACGCCGACGATGAAGATGCGTCGTTTGCCATCGCGGCGATCCTGGGGCTGGGAGCGATCTCTCTGGTAGCGTTTCCCCTGATCGGACATGCGATTCATCTGAGTGATCACAGCTATGGATTGTGGGCCGGGCTCGCTGTGGACAACACCGCAGAGGCCACCGCGGCGGGCGCGTTGTTTTCCGATACGGCGGGCAAGGTGGCGGTGTTGACCAAAACGTGCCGCAATGCGCTGATCGGTTTTGTCGTGCTGGGGTATGCGATCTACTGGGCGCGCAAGGGACAGGCCGAAACGATAGGCAATAAGGCAGCGTTCCTCTGGCGGAAGTTTCCGAAGTTTGTGCTGGGATTCCTGGTGATTTCGCTTGCCGTTTCGCTGGGCTTCTTTGATAAGGGACAGGTAGCGAGTTTGGCAAACTTGTCGCGTTGGGCGTTTCTGCTGACGTTTGCGGGGGTTGGTTTGAGGACGAACTTCCGTGAACTGTCGAAACAGGGTGTCAAGCCATTTGTTGTCGGCGTGCTTGGCGAAGTCCTGATCGCTGTGCTGACGCTGGGGCTGGTTGTCGGAGCGAATCGCATCTGGACACTATGAGGCTTAGTAATCTCCGATAGAAGAGCCGGGGCGAACGCTCCGGCTTTTCTTTGTGCGGCTTGACAGGTGGCATGCAGCCGCCTAGTGTTGGCGAAGACCTGTTGGCGAACACCAGGGATCTGCTGTGACGGATACATGACGTTTCTCAAGACCACAAAAATCGTACTAACGGATAGCCATTTCCTAATTCCACTTATCGTTTTTTGTCTCGGCCTCGCACTTCTTATCGCGCTGCATTGATGCCGCGTGTGGCGGCCGTCGAGTCCGGCTGTGTGCTATAGCATTGGTATTTTCCATTGAGGGTAAGTCTTGGACGAGTGCAGATGAGTGGAGCTACAGAAAGCCGGCCAGTTGCGCACTCAAAATCATTTGGTCCCTTGCGGTCGCGGCATGGTCTTGGGGTGATCTGCGGTCTGGCAGCGGGCGTGTGGCTGGGAGCTGCTGAGGCTCCGACCAAACTCGTCAATTCAGGGCTTTCTCCCTTTGCAATTTCTCTATGCATGGTCGCCGGTGTGTTCACTGCCCGTTGGACGATTCCCACGATGCTGAAGGGAACAAGAAATGTCTTCGCCGATCTGGCGGCGAATAAGCACCTGCTGGTGACTGCGGTGCTCGCGGGAATGCTGTGGGCTGTGGCTAATACACTCACGGTTTTTGCGATTCGAGATGTTGGATTGACGATCGCGTTTCCTATCTGGAATACCAACTCGCTTATCGGCATTTTGTGGGGAAGGCTTCTCTTTGGGGAGCTCAAAGGGGCAAGCGGAAAAAATATCGCCAAGGTTCTGCTGGGAGCACTGGCTATCATCGCTGCCGCAATCATGCTGGGTTTCAGCACAGTTCACGGAGATAGCCATGGATCTGGACATGCATTGAACGGAGTGCTCGCAGCGGCCGGCGCAAGCTTGCTGTGGGGAACCATGTATATCCCCTATAGAAAGGCCTATATCAGCGGGATGAATCCGCTCTCGTTTGTGACTGCCTTCACGGTTGGGGAACTTGGTACGATGTTCGCGCTGGTGCTCGCTCTCGATGGGGGAACTAAAGCCGCGGTCTTTCATTCTCCTGAGATACGGCCGATGCTTTTCTGGTTGTTTCTGGGCGGGTTCGTGTGGGTAATCGGAGATCTGTTTCAACAGTTCGCTACGAAGTATCTCGGGATTGGCAGAGGGATTCCGCTGTCGAACACAAATCAGATCTGGGGTGTGGCATGGGGCGCATTGGTCTTCGGCGAACTGGCGCACGCTGACCTGTCGCATCAACTGCTGGTCGTCGCCGGATCTGTCGTGATGATTCTTGGTGCGCTCGCAGTCGGCACTGCCGTGGCCACTGAAAGAGAGCACCATTCAACCAATACCTCGCTGCAGCGAGAGTGCGTCCGATACGGCCTGAACTATCAGACTGTCTCGGCGGCGTACTCAGGCGCAGACACCGGACCGCGCAGCGAGGGACGCGCGTGGTGGGACTACGCGATCGTGGCCGTGGCCGTAAGTGTTTTCGTTTATCTGGGAGCATGCGCGCGAGTTCCGGCGTTGAACGTTAGCGCAGGCTGGATTTGTGTTCTGGTGGCAATCATGATCGCAACGGCGGTTTGGTGCTTCGTGGCGTTGAGGAAAGCGAGCAGTTTCTCCTAGAACCAGTCTCATAAACCTCTGAGACTCACAACTGGTGCATCTGTAATTGCTCTGTGTGATCCCGCGAACACCGCATGGCAGGACGCTGGGAGTTGAGCGATGAACAATGGTTGATCGTCGAGCTTGTGCTGCGCGGAGCGCGACGGCCGGATAATCGTGGCCGCCCCTGGCACGACACGCGGACTGTGATGAATGGTGTGTTCTGGGTGTTGGGCACGGGTGCGCAGTGGCGCGAACTGCCGGAGAAGTACCCACCCTTCCAGACCTGCCACCGCCGGTTCCAGCAGTGGGTGCGCAGCGGGAAGTTGGAAGAGGCGCTGCGACTGCTGGCCAGGCAGCTGCATGAGCAAGGCAAACTGAAGTTGGAAGAGGCGTTCGTGGATGCGACTTTCGCGAGCGGCAAAAAGGGGGCTTTGCCGTCGGTCCCACTCGTCGTGGCAAGGGGACAAAGATCATCGCTGTCGCCGCTGGTAACAGTCTTCCTCTCGCCGTATCTGTCGAAAGCGCTTCGCCAGCCGAGTGCAAGCTTGTGGAAGATGTTCTTGCCGGCAGCTTCCTCGATCAGCTTCCCGCCCGGCTCATCGGCGACAAAGCCTACGACTCGGATCCGCTCGACCAAAAGCTTGCCACCGAATACAACATCGAAATGATCGCCCGAACCGGCGCGGCCGCCGACAAAAGACTCAGGACGGACGCAAGCTCCGGCGATATCGCAGAAGATGGAAAGTGGAACGGCTCTTCGCATGGATGCAGAACTTCCGCCGACTCGCCACGCGATGGGAATACCACATCGAAAACTTCCTCGGCTTCGTTCATCTCGCTTGCCTCCACATGATGCTCAGACATGTATGAGACCGCTTCTAGGCCTTTTTATTCGACAGGCAAAATAAATTTCCTGGCTCCCCCGACAGCGGTCCTGGCGAGTGACTATAGTCCGGCCGGACTAGCCCATGAAACGGTCGCCGGCTTTTGCTCACTATTCTTGCGAATGCATTCTTATCAGATCGGTGCGTCGATTGGGGAGTTATGGATAGTGGACTGATCTTATGGGTCTGTCGTGTGGTCGCAGACAGTATCGTGACGCTTGGTCACGGCTTGCACTTAATAAGTGCTATTGCCCGTTGAATTATTCGCGTCTTGCCCATGCTCGGCAATCTCGCCATTCCAGTCATCGATGACAAGTAAGGAAGATCGACAATGTACCTCATCCTCGGTAGCGAGACAGACCCGTGCTGCGCTCAAGTCAGCCTGGAACTTAAAACACGCGGATACGAAGTCCACTTCATGGATGGCCTTTTCTCCGAGCCCCAGCGATTTATGTGGAGGTTCGCTGGCGGAGGCTCGCTGCGCAAGGGCAACAGCCGGGTAGGTGTACGTGGTGAGTGGGAGGCTGGCAGCAGTGACATTGCTGGAGTGCTGGTGCGCGATATGGGCTATCGGGCGATGCACGACTGGAGCGAGAAAGATGGTCAGTACATGTCGGCTGAGATGATGGCAGCACTCCTGGGATGGGTGTGGAGCATGCCCGGGACTGTTGTGAATCGCATTCCGGCGTGGTTGTTCTACAGGCCGAGGCCATCGTTCCTCTTCTGGATGCCGTTTCTTCGCGATGCCGGATTACAGACTTTCTCGAGAGTTATCAGTAATGACATGGGACGGTTGAAGGACTGGCGTGTAAGCCATCCTGAGGGAACTGTCTTTACTCCGATGTTAGGCGACTCGCACTTCCAGGTGCAGACGGATGCAGAATGGAATGGTGTCTTGAGGGTCGCGAATCATACGCCGATTCAACTGGAGGAAGCGCACGGAGAGACGCTGATCGCGTGTGTTGTGGGCGAATCCGTGGTGTGGGAGGGAGACGTCCCCGAGCATGCACGGGCTACGGAGCCTGCACTGATCAGATTCGCGCAAGCCGCAGGACTGAGCTTCGTTCAGATTGCTGTTGCAGAGCAGAGTCAAGAAGCTGGATATGCGGTGGTGGAGGTTGAACCTTATGCGAATTTTGCGCGGTTCGGAATCAAAGCACAGAAGCTGATTGTCGATGCGCTGGTTGACTTACTGACTGGCGCGAGCGCCAACACTGACGCACACGAAAACATGTCGGTTGAGACGGCGGCGATCGGCGGAGGGAGTGCGCGATGATCCTCGTTTGTGGCGGTTTGGCAGATACGGTGACGGAGCTTGTGTGCTCGCGGCTTGAGGCGTGTGGATATGCCTACCGTTTACTCGATCAGAGCCGTTTTCCGGCAGGATTCACAGTGCATTGGGAGTGGATCGGCGGACGCGCCAGAGGCACTATCAATGGGCCTGGATGGAGTTTGGATCTCGATGAGTTGACGGGCGTGTATGCCCGGTATCTGCCGCAGGACACGCGGATGCCGATAGCCGGAGTCAGCGAAGAGATGTGGCAGGGGATCTATGCGGAGGCAGAAGCCGGGCTTGTCGCGCTGTTCGATGGTCTGCCATGCACGGTGGTGAACCGAACGCACGGCGGCATGTCGAATCACAGTAAGCCGTTCCAGGCGCTGGTGATTGAGGAGTGCGGTTTGAAATCGCCTGAGACGCTGGTGACCAACGACCCGGCCGAAGCGATCTCGTTCTTCGAGGAAAACAAGAGGGACGTGATCTACAAGTCTCTGAGCGGTATTCGTTCCATCGTGCGGAGGATCTCGCGAGAACAGCAGGATCGCTTCCAGCTGCTGCAGCACGGTCCAGCGCAATTTCAGAGGTTTGTGCCTGGAGACAACGTACGCGTGCATGTAGTGGGGGATCGGGTGTTTCCGACACGAGTGCGGTCGGAGGCGGTGGATTACCGCTATGCGCGGCTGGAAGGCCAGGAGTGCAACATGTCCGCCGAGGTGCTGGCTCCGGAGGTCGAGGAGGCCTGCATCCGCCTGGCGCGGAGGCTGGACCTGCTCTTCGCAGGCATTGACCTGAAGATTACTCCTGACGGAGAAGTTTTTTGTTTCGAGGTAAATCCCTCGCCGGGATTCACCTTCTACGAGCTCGGAACAGGGCAGCCGATCAGCGCTGCGCTTGCCGACCTCCTGCATGCGGCGCCGAGCGACTTGGACGCCGCCAACAGTCAACGTCAACATGCCGCGGCGCTCAGCGTCCCCGGCCTCTAACCGCTGTCACTCAGGGAGTACAGTCCGAGTCGACGAAAGGAGATACGAACATGGCAGACAAGAAAGAACCCTTTATTCCTCAGAGCGATCGTCCGGATGTCAAGATTGATCCGGATAAAGCTGTTGGCGAACTTAGCGTTCGCGATCTTCAGAGCATCCTTGGCGGCTCCCAGCAGATCTACAAGATCCGCAAAGATGTCGACAAGTATCAGTACAAGGAGTACTACAAGGAGTACTTCAAGGAGTACATCAAGGAGCACGTCTACGATAAGTTCATTATCGAAGGCCCTATTGATCCGACAACACAGCCTGACCCGGCAGCTGGTGGCATCGCACAGCTGGTGAATCAGATTGGCGGTCTGCACGAAAAGATCGACGGACTGACCAACCAGATTGCCGAACTCAAGAAGGCTAAGTAGAAAGACACAACATAAGCGAGGGCTTCGAAATGTCATCCATTACGGAGCCCTGCTTTCCTGCGTACCTTGCCAGCCACTACCTGGGCAAGTAATTCTACTAATGTTACTGCTCGGCGGGACGGCGAAGGGTGTCTTTGCTCTTTTCCAACTGCTTCTGAATCTCCGGCGAGTCGTCCATGTCACGGAGACTGGCTGCTTCCTTCTTTGTTTTGGGCTTGGCAATTTTTGCTTTGGCAGGGTCGAAGACGCGCGTGTCGCTTGGAAGATGGGCGAATGCTGAGAGATTGGGGCTTTCTGCAAATGCACCTACGAAGCCGCCTGCCAGCGCATCTTCGAGGTTGAGAAATCCTGCGCCGAGCAACTCATCGATGGTGCGGGTGATGCTGCCCATACTGCTGTGCTGATGGCTGACCGCACCGGCTTTCACCCACGGGCTGGCGATCAGCAGGATGCTGCGATGTGCGTCGACGTGGTCCACGCCGTCCTGTGCGTCATCTTCGGTAACAAAGAGAGCAGAGTCTTTCCAGATGGAGGTCTTGGAGAGGTACTCGACGATGCGGCCGAGGGCAAGGTCATTATCCGCAACGTAACTGGCGCGATAGGGGTAGCCATCGCCGGGACGAGGATCAGCGGTGTGGTCGTTGGGCAGGCGAATGACGATGAGGCCGGGAACCTGATGCCGTGCTAGCCGACGATTGAAATCGCCCTCGAACTCCTCGACACGAAACTGATCCGGAATTCCCAGATTGAAGGTGGGGAAGCGACGATCGGTGTGCTCGAAGACCGGCCTGGGAACGGGACTGTTGAGGAGCATTCGCTGGCCTTCAGGGGCGGTTCCATCGATCTCGTCGCCGCCTTCAATCTCGAGCCCTTCACCGTAGTTGAGGATGCCGAGGCCGGAGTCGGCGATATGTTCCCAAAGTGTGCCGAACTGGGGCTCATCTTCGGGCATAGGCGCGTCTGATCCACCGAAGATAGCGCGGCGGCCGGGTTGAGCTGCAAAGGCATCGCCTGTGCGCCGGCCGCCGTATCCGCTGGTCCATGCGGTATTGAAGAACGGGGTAGGATTGATGCCGACCAGCCAGCGATGGCCGTCCGCGGAGACGTCGGAGTCGACGTAGAAGTTGTCGCTCATCGCGTATTGATGGGCGAGAGCGTGGAGGTTGGGTGTAACGCGGAGATGGCCGGCTTCGATTCCGTCCTGGTGGCGCTCCTGGGCCCATCCGTCGAGGCCATATCGCGCCAAGGTGGGGTCGCCGTTCGTGCCAGGGACGTCGCCCAGCACCTCATCGTAAGTACGGTTTTCGCGGATGACGAGGAAACAGTGTTTGAGATGCGGCAGCGACGGAGTGTTGGCGATCGCATAGGTGTTCGCGGCCACAACGGCGTTCGTAAGGGTTTCAGGGGAAGCCAGGACTGTTAGCGGTACAGCGCTGAGGCTGCCGTATTCCAGTGCGCCGACGTAAGTGGGAGCTTTTTCGGAGTGGAGTTTGCCGCCGTTGGGTCCGGCTCCTTTCCCCTTGGTGTTCACGATGTAGAGTGTCTTGCCATCGGGCGAGAGAGTAACGGCCGAGGGATTCCAGCCGGCAGGAATGTGTTCCATGAGCTGCATGGTTGCGGGGTTGAGGACAGCAACGGCGTCGATGCCGGACTCAGCGACATAGAGCTTCGGGTCTCGAGAATCTTTGCTGAGGGCCAGACCGTTGGGCATGACTCCGCGCAATGGGCGGTGCTGCGGGTCTTCAAAGCGCGCGCCAGTGAAGGGCGAGAGCTGGGTCTGGACGAGCACCCGGGTGCCGTCGGGGCTGACTTTGGCGATCGCGTCCTGGTGGGCAAGCGAGACGAACACCGCATCTGTGCCGGCGATGACGCCGGTGGGGGCGCTGCCGCCGGGATTTCCATTACGGGCTTCGGTGATAGGGTCGCCGAGACGCAGTTTGGCGGTGACGGTTGGGTGGACAGGGTCCTGGATCATGTAGGTCCACAGCGAGCTGCCGCGGTCGGTATTCTCGGGGCCCAGGCCGGGGATTTTGCGGCCCTTTGGTGTGCCTTGATCGGGAATGGTTGTGCCTTCGCGAGCTTCTTTGGAAGGGTAGCCGAAGGGCGGGAAGTGAAGGCCGGTGTTGATCTCGTCCGCTTTGCTCACGCCGGGCACGGTCGAGTATTCGAAGAGGCCTATGTTGGTGACATACAGGCGATTGCCGTCCGGAGAAAGGGCGATGCCGAAAGGGTAGGCACCGGTAGGGACGCTGGCGATAACCTTGCGTGCGCCAGTGTCGACGATGGCGACACGCCAGTTTGCCTGATCAAGGACGTAGAGCGTGCTGCCGTCCGCGGACACCAGCACCGAGGCGGCGAAGCTCGCGGTGAAGTCTTTCCCATCGACGTTGGTATCCAGAGGGATTTTTGCGATCTGAGTCCAGTCTGCGGTGGAGTAGATGACTATCTTTCCCGAGTTGCCGGTGGCGACGTAGAGGACGTTGCCGTCGGGGGAGTAAGTGAGGCCATCGTGGACCTCGATGGCAGGATCATTGTCTTTGGCGTCGAAGCCAGGAAAACGCTGGACGGTGGGCGAAACAGAATCTGGATGGCCGATCACGTTCAGCGCAAATGGAAAGCCGATCGATGGCACTGCTGCTTCAGAGCCGTCGGGCTTGAGCGCGATGGCGAAGGGATAGGAGGCGAGAGGAATCCAGGCGCCGGCGGGGCGAATCTGACGGCCGTTGGGAAGGATGGCTTCCACGCCGGTTTGAATCGCGGCACCTGACGTTGACCTGGACGTCTCAGGGCTGACGTGCGGATTCTCCTGGGCGGTCGTCTGATTGAACGCGGCTTGGACGGACAAGCATAGGAGAATGCAGAGAGTGGCGCCATTCAGGCAAAGAGGCATATTCACAGAATGCATCCCGATTGTGAATTGGGGAAGAAAAAGCTACACAAGCGGTGGCGGCGCCTTGGGTACGCCCCCGGCATCTACAATGATGGCGAGTGACCGCAGCGGTTAGAAGAGTAGCGAGGAGATATAGATGATCATCGGCGTACCGAAGGAAATCAAGGACCACGAGGCGCGCGTCGGAGTGACTCCCGCGGGAGCCAAGGCGCTTGTCGAAGCCGGACATACGGTACTGGTGGAGACGCATGCGGGTGCGCAATCAGGTTTCCCGGATCATGAGTATCAGGACGCCGGTGCGGAGATCGTCGGCGAGGCCGGCCATGTGTGGGCCAATGCTGAAACCGTGGTTAAGGTGAAGGAGCCGGTCGAAAAGGAGTACGTGTTTTTTCGCGAAGGGCTCGTGTTGTTTACCTATCTGCATCTGGCTCCGCTGCCGGGCCTTACAGATGCGCTGCTGAAGGCGAAAGTGATTGGCATCGCGTATGAGACGGTGCGCGACCGGGCGAATACCCTGCCGCTGCTTACTCCGATGAGTGAAGTGGCGGGGCGAATGAGCGTGCAGGTGGGCGCGACGTATCTCGAAAAAGAACGGGGCGGACGCGGGATTCTACTGGGCGGCGTGCCCGGCGTGCCTCCTGCGAATGTGTGCATTATCGGCGGTGGGATCGTGGGAACCAATGCCGCCAAGATTGCCGTCGGCATGGGAGCTCATGTAACTCTAGTAGACATGAACCTGAACCGATTGCGCGAGCTGGACGATCTTTTCCTCGGGAGGCTGAACACGCTGGCTTCGAACAGCTACAACATCGGCCGAGCTACACGGGAAGCGGACCTAGTGATTGGCGGCGTGCTGATTCCGGGAACTACCGCACCGAAGATCGTAACCAAGGCAATGGTAAGCCGGATGAAGCATGGTGCGGTGATAGTGGACGTGGCCATCGACCAGGGCGGCTGTGTGGAGACCGCTCGGCCAACTTCGCACTCCGATCCCAGTTATGTCGTCGATGGAGTGGTACATTACTGCGTGACCAATATGCCGGGCGCCGTTCCGCATACCTCGACACTGGGACTAACGAATGCGACGTTTCCTTACCTGATGAGGCTAGCGAACCTGGGAGCCGAAGACGCGCTGCGACAAGACGCTGGCCTGGCGGAAGGGCTTAATGTATTTAGGGGTTCGCTGACGCATCGCGGCGTGGCTGAATCTCAGGAGCGGGAGTGGACTGCTCCATCGACGGTACTTGCGTAGTATTCTTCAACGAGAATCAAGGAGAAACGGGATGCAGCGACGGCAATTTCTTGCAGCTTCTTTAGCCACTTCAGCATTGGCTCTTACGCGGGAGGCAGTTGCACAAAATACCGCGTCCACCACGCGAGAGTTTTATCAGATTCGCAAGTACACACTTGAGAGCGGTCCACAGACGAAACTTGCCGGGACCTATTTTGCGGATGCGCTGATTCCCGCACTGGGCCGGATGGGGATGGGACCGGTGGGAGCATTCTCAGCGGATTTTGGCCCGGAGACGCCGATTTACTACCTGGTGATTCCGGGCTCGTCGGTGGAAGCGCTGGTCGAGGTGGATCTGCATCTGGCCGAGGATGCGGGGTTTCTGAAAGCAGCAGATGCGTTCTGGAGCGCACCGGGCGCGTCTCCATCCTTCCAGCGTGTAGAGAGCTCGCTGCTGGCGGCATTTGCGGGATGGCCAAAGCTCACTCCGCCACCGTCTTCGGCAACCAAGGCGAAGCGTATTTTTCAGATGCGGACTTATGAGAGCCCGAGTTATCGGGATCACGTGAATAAGGTGGAGATGTTTCACAAGGGCGAGTTCGATATCTTTAAGGCGGCAGGCTTTCATTCTGTGTTTTATGGAGATATGCTGATCGGGCCGCGAATGCCATGCCTGACTTATATGCTCAGCATGGACCGCCTTGAGGAATTGAACTCGAAGTGGGACGCTTTCCGTGATAATCCGGACTGGAAGAAGTTATCGTCCGATCCTCGGTATAGTTTTGAACCTACGGTCAGCAACATTACGAATCTGATTCTGAGCCCGCTCCCTTCTTCGCAGATATAACTCAGTTACCAGCTAAGTCCGCCGTCGGGTGGAGGCCAGTCGTTAAGTAACTGACGTAGCAGCACGACGCGGCCGAGATGGTAGGCGTTATGTGCTGCCATGCTCTCGAGCTGCTCCTGAACTGTCATGGTGCGATCCGGAGCGCCAATTGTGGGACAGACGACCAGAGTTCCGAGGCCATCATTATCGTTGGCGATGGCGGCGGCGTTTTGCGTTCCCGCGAGGAATCGGTCGCGGAGAGAGTCCCACGTTTCCGAAGCTTCGCGAGGAAAGCCGTCGGCGGCGTGTACCGGCACGGGCGTAGGCTTGCCTTGAATCCAATCGAGACCTATCCCCTGCCAGTAAGCCATGTGCCAGACTTCGTCGTAGATGGAATGAGGAGCAGAGCCGACGGCGGTAATTGGTTTTTCGTGCGCCGTAGCGTCGGAGACGGCCTGAAGGATATTCTTCGCGGGTGCGAAGGCGCTGCTCCCGATGAGTGCTCTGGCTAATTCATTCATGGCTGATGTGGCCCGCCTTTCGAATGAATTCAGTATATTGGCGACTGGCCGAATGAAACATAACCGCAACATATGCGCGGGTCGGCCTATAATTTCCACATGTCTTTCTTGGGCGGCTCGCGACGGCGAACGATCGCACTACTGGGAGCTGGGGCGTTTGTTATTTCCGCTGCCCTGGTGGCGCTCAACGCATTCAATACAAGCGGGATTCCGCTTCTGACACCGCAGACGACAGGGGACATCCTTGTTTTCACAGCGATGTCGATTATTGCCTTTCTGACGCTTCTTGCGCTGCTGGTGCTTCTGATCCGCAATATTTTGAAATTGTTTGTGGACCAGAGAAGCCGTGCTCTGGGTTCGCGACTTCGAACGCGGTTGGTGATCGGAGCAGCGTTAATTGCGTTGGCTCCCGCGGCGTTCATGTATCTCTTCAGTTTTCAACTGATGAACCGGTCGGTGGATCGGTGGTTTTCGCAGCCTACCTCGGAGTTGCGAGAGAATTCGACGCGCGTTGTCCTCGAGCTTGCTCACTATGCCGCCTCGAATGCCCGCCTGGAAGCAGAGGCGATCGCGGCCTCAGGCGCCCTGGACAAGGACGTGGATGCTGCAAATGCGGAGCTGCGCTCACGACGAATTACGCTTGAGGGCGGCTTTGTTGCGGTGTACGGCCAGGACAAGCAAGGGCAACTTGGATATCAACTGCCGGCCGAAAATACCCGCCGCAGTCTACTGCCCTGGCTGGATGATGGCAAGGGCGAGATGATTCCGCTGCATGGGCCTGTATTCGAGGATTTGCTGGCAATCGCGCAACGAACTGACGAGCCGATCCTGGTTGTGAACGATCGGGAATTTGCATCGGGTATCGCGGCTACACCTGCCGGACGGGTGGTCATAGTGGGGCTTCCTATGCCGCAAGGTCTAAGCCAGACAGCCAGTCGCATTCGCATCGGGGCGAGTGAATACTGGACACTGTTTCGCTCACGCAACAGCATTCGCACGACTTACTTCTTTATGCTGCTGCTGATCACGACGCTGGTGTTTTTCTCCAGCATGTGGCTGGCTCTGTTTCTATCGAAACAAATTACGCGACCGGTAGAGGCGCTTGCAGACGCAATGGATGAGATTGCCGATGGCAAGCTGGACAGGCGGGTCGCCGTTGAATCGAGCGGCGAGATGACCGAGCTCGTGGCGGCATTCAATCACATGGCTCATGATCTCGAAACGAGCCGTCACATGGCGGAGAGTTCGCGTGAGCAGTTGTCTGCAGCGAACCAGGCACTTGAAGGCCGGCGGCGCGAGTTGGAGACGATTCTTGAGACGATTCCCAGTGGAGTCGTAACTTTGGACAACAGCGGTTCGATTTTGCTGGCGAATCGCGCCTTCGCGGCGCTGATAGGTCATCGCGAAGAAAATGACCTTGGAGGAAGGAAGATTGAAGAGCTTTTCCCTTCCGATTGCACCGAGGACCTGGCGCGCGTGATTCGGCGAAGCCATCGTATGGGCGCTGCTTCGACGGAGATCGAGACGCATGCCCTGGGCCGC
>Ga0206936_1202_pt1 | contig 15109 bp, 18 predicted proteins | sample Alteio_BWOrgHeat_14_FD_152922 | JGI IMG/M metagenome (GOLD analysis project Ga0206936, IMG submission 152922) | Enriched cells from forest soil in Barre Woods Harvard Forest LTER site, Petersham, Massachusetts, United States -... | ecosystem: Environmental > Terrestrial > Soil > Temperate forest >... | reverse complement strand
AATATAGAATTTTAAAATATATTTTTATTAAAAAATAAAATTATTTGAAATAAAATGAAATAATATTTGGTAGATAAAAAAAGTATATTTACATTTGCACCCTCAAACAATTATTGCACTCTTTAAAAATGAATATAAAAAACGAAGACGTAGTACCCTTAGCCAACAAACTGCTCACCTATTATGCAGTCGATGGCACCGTAATAGCCACCTTCGATTCAACATTAGGAGCCACATGGTTAACAGCTTTCAATGCCGAAATAGGTGTCGTCACCCTTCTTGAAAATCCCGAAACAATTTCCGAAGATATGGTTGCCTTCACAAAAACCTGCCTCGATAATATGGAATTAATGCCTGCAAAATTCGTCACCCTCAAATACATGCTAAAAAAATGTATCAAAGCAGGCTCCATCACCGATTCCCTCGGCTCTTTCCTTATCACCCAAATGAACAAAGCTATTTATAAAAAGGATTTTGAAAAACTAAAATTCTATTATGTCACAGCAAAAGCACTTATTGATGTAGCCGCAAATACCGCAGCACTCATTGCCGCAGGATATACAGCAGCTCAAATTTCCGCCATTGATACCCTCTACACGAACGCAAAAACAGCAAATACAAGTTACGCATCCTCCCAAACCGCAAGAGTTACACTAGTCCCCCTCAATAATACCCAGACAAAAAAACTCAAAGGAATGTGCTCCGACTTTATTAATGGTGGTCACGCCTGTTTCTCCGACCCTTTAATTCCAACAAAAAAGAAACTTTATGTTGGTACAAGCGTCATGAAATTAATTCGCCCCACCCCTGCGAAGAAAATGAAAAATAAAAAAGTTCCTAAAACAGCTCATAAAATTGCAAAAACAAATCCTGTTTTAAGAGATACCAATAAATTTAAAAATAATGGTAAAGATATCTTATATATTCTCCGCAGCAATTCAAAAGTTGGTCCATATACAGGCGGATTAGCAATACTCCCCGGTCAGGAAATAGATTTAAAAACAACAGCAATCCCCGGCTCCGGAAAATATATTATCATATACAATCTCTCCACAAATTACGATGGTCTGATGGGTTTCCTCACCATCAAAGGAGCATAAAAAATTACAATTAAAAAGCCTTCAATTTTGAAGGCTTTTTAGCTATTGAGTAATTCTTAGTATATTTGCAGTCAAACTAACATTTAAAAAATAAAAATTATGAGTAAAACAGCATGGATCAGAATCGGAGTTATTGGAGGAATATTATTGTTGATAATAATGTTCACAATAAGTCCTTACAATAATATGGTGCGAAAAAATCAAGATGTCAAAGAAGCCTGGGGCAATGTGGAAACCCAATATCAGCGCCGTGCCGATTTGATTGATAACCTCGTAGAAACAGTGAAAGGTTATTCGAAATTCGAGAAATCAACACTTACCGAAATAGCTGCTTTGCGCTCTCAGGCAGGGCAATCGAAGGTTGATTTGGGAAACAATAATCTTCCGATTGAAGATAAGATGAAAGCAGCAAATCAAGTAGAATCAACCATGGCACGCCTGATGGTGGTGTTCGAAAAGTACCCCGATTTAAAAGCGATAGAAGCCTACAATAGCCTGATGGCAGAAATGGCAGGCACCGAAAACCGCGTGGCTGTGGCGCGACAAAGATATAATGGTACCGTGAAGGAGTTTAATTCCTATATTCTTACCTTCCCGAATAACCTTGTAAGAGGTTTCGGAGGCTTTAAGGAAATGCCATCGTTCGAAGCCGATAAAGGCGCTGAAAAAGCTCCTAAAGTTAAGTTTGATTAATACAAACATAGTAGAGACGCCATTAATGGCGTCTCTACCAAATTAAAATAAATGATACGTGCCAAAGAATATTTCACCCAAGAGCAGCAAGCCATAATTGTTGATGCAGTCAAACAAGCTGAATCAAGAACCCATGGTCAGATTCGTGTTTTCATTGAAGATGAATGCGAGGGTGACCCTTTGGACAGAGCGGCGTTTATATTCGAGCATTTAGAAATACATAAAACAGAACATCGGCATGCAGTGCTTTTTTATCTTGCCTTGTATCATCGTAAATTTGCAATCCTCGGCGATGCAGGAATAAATGCTAAGGTGGCTCCCGACTTCTGGGATGAAATAAAGTTTGAAATGATTCGCCATTTTAAAGTACATGATTTCACTACCGGCTTAGCAAAAGGTATAAGAATGGCAGGGCATGCGCTTAAAACATTTTTCCCTCATGAAAAGGAAGATGATAAGATAATGCCTGATGAAATAGTTTTCGGAAAATGAAGAAGCTATTAGTATTTATAGTTCTGCTGCTTCCTTTAATTTCTATTGCAAAGGATGATTTCCCTGCTAAGTCAGATAGATTAGTAACTGATTACACAAAGAATACATTAACCCCACCACAAGTAAATGCTTTAGAACATAAATTAAAGTTATTTAATGATTCCACCTCAACACAAATTGCAATTGTAATTATGGGTTCAACGGGAGATTACGATATAGCAGATTATGGTGTTCAACTGGCAGAGAAATGGGGCATTGGAAGACAAAAGAAAGATAACGGAGTACTAATATTAGTTGCCAAGGATGATCATAAAATGACTATCCAAATCGGTTATGGATTAGAAGGCGTTGCACCCGATATGCTTGCACAAAAAATCATTAACCAGGAAATGTCGCCCGCCTTTAAACAGAATGATTTTTATGGAGGATTGGATGCAGCAACAAATGTATTAATGTCATTAGCACGAAAGGATTTCCCTGCCACTCAATACATGAACAGAGGAGGACAAAGACAGGAACGCAGCTCTCCTATTGGATTCTTTGCCATAGTTGTATTCGGAATTTTCTTCATAACTTTCTTTTCAAAATACAGACGAGTCAGTCATTATGCATCCATGAATAACATTGGTTTCTGGGCAGCATGGGCATTGCTTGCAGCTTCCACAAATCGTTCCTCCGGTTATTATAATAACTTTAATTCTGGTGGCGGAGGCTTTGGAGGATTCTTTGGCGGTGGTGGTGGAGATGGCGGCGGAGGCGGTGGCAGCTTCGGAGGATTTGGTGGCGGTGGCTTCGGTGGTGGTGGTGCCAGTGGAAGTTGGTGATGGAGAAAGAAAGAAGATTTAACACTAAGGCACTTAGAACACATAAAAACCCTAAGAAGATAATGGGAAATAAGATTTATTATACAACACACATAGTGCCTCTAAGTGTTCTAAGTGTCTTAGTGGTAAAAAAATGATAACTCAGAAATACATTAATGATATTTGTTATACAATTGTGGGTTGTGCAATTGAAGTAAATAAGCAACTTGGTCCGGGACTTTTAGAATCAGTATATGAATTATGTATGATTGAAGAAATGGAATCAAATGATCTGTTTATTGATAAGCATATTCAAATTCCAATAGTATATAAGGGTAAAGAATTAGGTGGAATATTAAAATTAGATTTATTAGTTGATGACCTGATAATTATTGAATTGAAAGCAGTTGAAATTATGATTCCTGTTTATAAAGCACAATTGTTATCTTATTTAAAACTATCAGGGAAACCCAAAGGGTTGTTAATAAATTTTAATTGTGAAAACATAACACAAAGTCTTGTGCCTATGGTAACTGAAGCATTTGCAAAACTACCTGTAAATTAATATATCAAAATAATTAAAGCTTAGTGTCTCTAAGTGTTCTTAGTGTCTTAGTGGTAAAAAAATATCTATGAAATCTATTCTTTCTCTAATTCTTTCTCTCTTTCTTTTCTCGTGTAATACTCCTACTAATAAGAAATCTTCTGTTCCTGTGGTCGGCTTCCTCGATTTATTGCAGGATGAAACACTGGCAAAAGCTAAACAAGGATTCTTTGATGCATTGGCAAAAGGAGGTTTCAGTGAGAAAGATTCCACATTAAAAGTCATATATAGAAACGCGCAAGGTGACCAACCAACTTTAATACAAGCATGTGATTATTTACTCTCTCAGAAGGTGGATTTGATTGCAACTAACCCAACACTATCTACAATTACAGCAGTTCAAAAGACTAAAGATATTCCGGTGTTTATGATGGTATCTCCATCTCCTGCAAATGCAAAACTGAATGATAAGGATGGTAACCCACCAAAGAACTTATTTGGTGTTTATGAAACGCTTGATTATATAGATACTTCTGTTGCTTTGATTAAAAGCATACTGCCGAAAGCAAAGAAAGTTGGGACGATATACAATCAGGCAGAACCGCAATCGGTAGATGCCTATAATGAGATTAAAAAACAATGTAATAAATCAGGATTGTTATTGGAATCATTGCCGGTAAATAATTCTTCCGAGACCCAATTAGCTGTTCAATCATTGATTAATAAAGGCATTGATGTATTCTTTGCTTTGCCTGATAATACTGTGTTTGCTTCCTTTGAAACGATTGCTAAAACTTGTGATGAGAAGAAGATTCCTGTCTTTACTAGTGAAGCAGGATTGGTTGCCCGTGGTGCATTGGTTTCTTATGGAGCTGATATGTATCAATGGGGATATCAATCAGGAGAACAGGCAGTTCAATTTCTAAAAACAAAATCTCTTGCAGGTTTGAAACCTGAATTGGTTAAAGTTCGGAAGATGGTCTTTAACAAAGAGGTTGGCGCAAAATACGGATTGACATCAGCTTCTATTGATGAATTCAATAAATAAAGTAAAGTACTTTTATTTGGAATTACACTTCCATTTTAAACCATTAGTATGAATTTCTATCTCGCTGCTTTAATGCTCGGTTTGGGATTTATTTCTCTTGGCTTCGGGATATTTATTTCCATGCGGATATTTAACATTCCTGATATTACTACAGATGGGAGTTATACTTTAGGAGGTGTAATCTCCGCAATCATCATTTCAAAATATGGCTCTGTCCCTGTGGCTTTACTACTTTCTTTTATCGGTGGATTAATTGCAGGTTCATGTACTGGATTTATCCACACTAAATTAAAAGTAAATGCTTTGCTGGCAGGGATATTAGTGATGACTGCTTTGTATTCAGTTAATCTTTCGTTAATGGGTCGTTCGAATATTCCATTATTAAATCTACCTGTTGTATTTGATTGGTTTAGTTTTATAAATGATGCTGCACTTCGTGAATTAGCTATCCTGATTTTAATTACTTTATGCTTACTGCTTTTTCTTTCATGGTTATTAAAAACAGACTTTGGAATTGCCATGCGAGCCACAGGAAATTCAGAAACAATGGTAAGGTCATTAGGAGTAGATTCATTAAAGATGAAAATAATCGGACTTGCTTTGGCAAATGGATTGACGGCTTTGAGTGGCTCTCTTATTACCCAATATCAGGGCTTTGCAGATATAAATATGGGAATTGGAATTGTTATTCTTGGATTAGGTTCAGTCATGATTGGAGAAACTTTTATGAATTTATTTAAAGTAAAAAGTATCTTCTTCAGATTGATTGGAGTTATCATCGGAACAATTATTTTCAGGATGATATTAGCAATAGTTCTTTCGTTGGGTGTTGATCCAAATTTATTAAAACTGATAACAGCACTGATTGTTCTTATCGTTGTTAGTTTACCTAATCTCAGGAAAGCCTTATGATTGAGATTAATAATATATCAAAAACATTTAATCCAAATTCTCCACAAGAGATTAGGGCATTGGAAGGTATTACTCTGAATATTTCGAATGAAGAATTTGTTGTAATAGTTGGTGCAAACGGTTCAGGGAAATCAACTTTGTTGAATGCAATTGCAGGGAATATTATTGCTGATAAGGGAAGTATATCAATCGAGAATACTAATGTTACAGACTGGAAAGATTACAGAAGAAGCAAATGGATTGCCCGTATTTTCCAAGACCCTTTTTCAGGAACAGCTTCCGAATTAAGCATTATTGATAACTTCCGATTGGCATCCATCCGAACAAAAAAGAAGGGATTAACTATCGGTATCAATGCTAAATTTAAAGAATTGGTTAGAGAACGAATAGCTATGCTTGGTTTAGGATTGGAGAATAAATTAGAACAACCGGTAGGAACATTATCAGGAGGACAAAGACAGGCATTGACCTTGATAATGGCAATTATGGATAATGCTAAAATCCTCTTATTAGATGAACCATCTGCTGCCTTAGATCCTAAAACCTCGGCGCTTATCATGCAAAAAGCTGATGATATTATTAAAGAGTTTAAACTCACCTCAATCCTTGTCACTCATAATTTAAAAGATGCCATCAATTATGGAAACAGGATTATATTAATGAAAGAGGGTTCGGTGTTTTATGATCACAAAGCAGATGTTAAAACTAAACTTTCTTTGCAGCAATTGCAGGATTGGTTTTGAAAAATTAAGTATTTTTGCTCCTCATAAATTGAAATATATGTTTAAAAAGAGTTTAATTATTATCAGGGGGCTATTGATATTTGCGATTGGAATGTTTTTATTTTCCTGCAACACATCCATTGAAATAGCTAAAAGACATTACCAATCGGGGTACTATGTGAGCATCCACAAAAAGCATAATGATTCAAAGCAATCATCTTCGGCAAAAGTTACTAAAGAAATACAATTGCAAAATATTAATCCTATTACATTGCAAACGGTAAATAAAACCATTCCAATTATTGAAAATCCGAGAATTCTGCTTGATAAGGTTGCCACACCTGATAATTCATCACCACTTATCTTAAACAATAATAGAACTTCTACCTCTTCCGAAATCGCAACTACTGATAATGAAGTTTATTCATCAACCAAAAAAACTTTTTCTAAATCATTTGCCAACGGAGGAGGAGGAGATGTGGGGTTTTATCTAAGCCGATGGCTTATTTATCTTGGCTTGGCACTTATTTCAACTTTTATTGCAATACTTCTGATACCCACTTCAGCTCAGGGATTCTGTATTTTATTATTTGTTATTGGTGGCGTATTATTATTAATGTCAATCATCTATTTTATCAAATGGGTGGCTTTTCTTTAGATAAAATTGATTATTTTCGCATCTTAAATAAAACTTAACTTAAATAAAAATAAAAACAATGAAGAAAAATCTTACTAAAATCACCATCGGCATTTTTATTTTAACTGTGCTGATTTCATCTTGCCAAATTGAGAAGAGGCATTACACTTCCGGATATAATGTTAAATGGTTTGGTTCGAAAAGTAATAGCGTTGTAAAAAACACTGAGAATAAATCAAAAACCGCCTCTCAAATTAACCCGGTAAAAGTTATTGAACCTTCCCCACAAAGTTTTTCAAGTCAAAATGATTATTCATTGACTAAAACTCGAGAAATTAACAAGCAATCACTCAATTCGAACAAATTAACTGCATCTAATGACAATTCATCACCCGTTGTTTTCGATAATACGGTAAACAATGATAAAACCGAAAATATTACCTCTGAAGCAACAGCTTTAAATACTGCCAAAGCATTATTGATGGAAAAATCAGGAAGTGTTGGCAGTAGTAATGGTGTCGGCGATAATTCCTCATTATTACGATTTGTAATCGCTGTCTTAGGGGCTATTATATTTTTTGCATTAGCAGTTTCAATTGGAGGGGTTGTAGGCGTATTATGTTGGATTGTTGGGTTAATCTGCTTCGTTTTAGCCATCATTTATTTCTTCAGGTGGTTAGGAACGGTATAGTAATCAATTACCATTTAAAACCTTACATTGTTAATAAATAAAAGACTTATATTTGCTCATGTTGATTAATTGATTTACATTTGCCTCGATAAAAAGAAAACTTACCAAATTAATATAAACTTAAAAATAAAAAAAATGAAAAAAATCTTAGTAATCGCAATCTTAATGGTTGCATCTTTAAATTTAGTGAATGCTCAGGGTGTTACCTTTGGAGCAAAAGCAGGGTTGAATCTTGAAAATATTTCCGGAGTCCCTAACACTTCAGCAAGTATGAATATCGGATTCCATATTGGAGGTATCGTAAACATTGGTGTTAATGAATCTTTTTCTGTTCAGCCAGAGTTATTATACTCTACTGCCGGCGCAAAGTGGGATCAAACAACAACTCAAACTTTTTTTGGTGTTACTGAAACTATTGATGATAATGCAAAATACAGCCTCAGCTATATTCAGATTCCAATTTTAGCCCAATACAAACTTGATAATGGCTTATTTTTTCAGGCAGGTCCTTATTTTGGTATTTTGATGGGAGCAAGTGCAAGCGAAACCATTACAACCACTATTACTGGTCAGCCAACTCAATCAACTTCAGTAAGTTCTTCTTCTGATTCAGCTAATAATAAATTAGATATTGGATTAGCTTTCGGAGTTGGATATCAAATGCCAAGTGGTTTAGGATTTTCATTAAGATATGACTTAGGTCTTAGCAGCTTATACAAAGGATATTCTTATACAGACCCATCATCAGGACTTACTATAACGCAACCTGATTATGGTAAAAATGGTGTTATTCAAATTTCCGTTCACTACATGTTTGGAATGGGAAAATAACATTTAAATAGTAATCGAAGAAAGCGTCCTGGTGTTTCTTAAACATCAGGACGCTTTTTTTATCTACCTATATATAATAGTGTAAAATGAAAAGAGGGACTTTAAGTATGGGAAAAATGGTTTTTGAGAGTAAAAAGTGCTCGGGGAGGTCTTTTCTTATCTGGGGGAGCTCCATTCTCACCTCAGAAAATGATTCCCCTTTCACGGGGAACTCTTTTCTCATCTGGGGGAGCTCTTTTCTCACCTCAGAAAATCATTCCCCGTTCATGGGGAGCTCTATTCTTACCTGGGGGAACTCCTCCCCGTTGAAGGGGAACGCTTCCCCGTCCTCGGAAAGTTGTTTTTCCAAGATGGGGAACTCCTCCCCGAGCTCGGAAAATGTCTCCCCATTCATCTTTTCAAGCATAAAAGACTTAAATTTCGGTAAATAATAATCTAAATAAATCTAAAACTAAATTAAAAATGTCGGACAGAAAACAGAAAATTAAAAGAAAAAGTAAGAAGACAAATCATCTTACAAACAAAGAAAGCATTAAAACCATTGCTGATAATGCAGTATTAAGCACTAATACAGTAATTTCAGCAGCAGGAGGAACTGCTTCGGGAAAAGCTGTGACATTGGGAAATGCAATTACCGATGCTAATAACAAGCGTTCGGCTTCTGTATCGGCAACCGGAGCTGAAACTGATGCTGATGATGCTGCAGTTGATGCTTACAATGATATGGCAACTATTATCGAGCAACAATTGCCAGATAATCCAAATGCATGGAAGGCTTTTGGATGTGAAGTAACTGATGCAGCAACAACTGATGCATCAAAATGTCCTGCTGGTGAAAATTGTTCGGTTAGTCAGGGAGATGCTTTAGGAACAGCAGATGTTCATCATGACCCGATTCCGGGAGCTACAACAAATAAGGTTTTAGTAACCAAAGGCGCGGCAACTGATAGAACAAGTTATATTGATGTAACAAATACTGATGCATCATCCTCTAAAAGTAATACAACAATTACTTTGCCTTCCGATTATATCGGAGTTCCATTAAATTGGATAGTTATAGGGCATAATACCGCAGGTGATGGTTTTGATTCCACTCCTTTTGGCGGCGGAAGAAAGATTAACTAATCTATTATCAGGTTAAGATTTAAGGTCTGAGGATTAAGGTCGCAAAACTTTAAACTTCAGACCTTCAACTTTATATCCCCTATTCCTGTCCCTTCTTCGGATACTTCATATCCAATGATTTCAGTTTGTCAACAATAGTTTTTGCGATAAAATAATTCCGATACCAGTTCATATCGGCAGGCACAATAATCCATGGAATGTCCTTGCTGCATTTATCAAAAATATTTTCATAAACATCCATGTAATCATCCCAATGCTTTGATTCGGCAATATCTTCGGGCTGATATTTCCATTCCTTCGCCGGATTGGTCTGCCTTTCCTTGAATCGTTCTTTTTGCTCTTCTTTCGAGATATGAAGAAAAAATTTGAGGATGATGGTATCATTATCCTGCAAAAGATTTTCAAACGAATTGATGTAATCATATCGTTTTTTAATAACATCCTTAGGCAACAATTTATGAACTGTAGGCACAAGGATATCCTCATAATGCGAACGATTAAAAATCTCAATCATCCCCTTTGCCGGAGTATTTGTATGAACCCTCCACAAAAAATCATGAGAGAAATCGAGCGGCGTAGGTGCTTTAAACGAATGAACATTGCACCCCATCGGATTAACGCCCGAAAACACATGTTTCACCGTTCCATCTTTGCCCGATGCATCGATTCCCTGCAGCACAATCAATAGACTGCGTTTCGATTCGGCATATAAAACAGCCTGTAAATCCCTTAGTTTAAGGATAAGGTCGGCTGTTTTTTCCTTTGTCTTATCCTTTTCAAAACCAGAAAGGGCTTTGGTTGAGATGTTTAAATATTTTGCCATGATTTTATTTTTAATTTCTGCAAATATAAGCATTCCATGGTCAATTCGTATCTTTGCCATCTTCAAAAACAAACCTAAATGGAAAAGATAAAAGTTGGAATCCTAAGAGAAGGGAAAGTGCCGCACGATAAGCGAGTCCCGTTTACACCTGCCCAATGCAAATATATCCTCGAACATTATCCGAAAGTAGAATTATTCATTCAACCCTGCGAATACCGTTGTTTTTCGGATGATGAATATCGTGCAGAGGGTTTGATTTTGAAAGAAGATATCAGCGATTGCGATTTATTGATGGGGATAAAAGAAGTGCCTGTGAAAGATTTAATTCCATCGAAGAAGTACGTTTTCTTCTCACATACCATCAAAAAACAGCAACATAACAGGAAGATGCTGCAAACCATTTTAGAAAAGAAAATAGAGCTGATAGATTACGAATGTTTGACAGATGAGGAGCATAACCGCGTCATCGGTTTCGGAAGATTTGCTGGAGTGATAGGGGCTTATAACGCAATTATGGCTTATGGAAGAAGATATCATCTATTCGATTTGAAACAAGCTTATGAATTCACCAATCTCTTTGATTTGGAGGAAGAATTGGATAAAGTAAAACTTCCTAATATAAAAATCATAATTACCGGTGGGGGACGTGTTGCGAATGGCTCTATTGAAACTATGGGTGCATTGAAGATAAGGAAAGTTACACCGTATGAGTTTATAAATTATTCTTTCCGCGAACCGGTTTATGTAAATCTTCACTCCAAAGATTATTATAAAGATAAAGATGGTGGACCATGGGTGGTTGGTGAGTTTTATGAGCATCCCGAAGATTTTGAATGCACCTTTATTCGCTATGCACCCGTCTGCGATTTACTAATCCATTGCTCCTTTTGGGATCCCAAAGCAGAGCCGTTATTTACAAAAGAACAAATGCGCTCTCCGGCATTTCATATAAGTGTAATCGCTGATGTAACTTGTGATATGAATGGAAGTATTCCTTCTACAACTCAATCCTCTAATATCGAAAATCCGTTCTATGGCTATAATCCCGATACTGAAAAGATTGATGAACCATTCAGCACAAATACAATAACAGTTATGGCAGTTGATAATCTTCCCTGCGAATTGCCGAGAGATTCATCTGAAGATTTTGGGAAAAACCTGATTGAAAGAGTGTTGCCTTCTTTGTTTGATAAAGATGAAAAGGGATTTATTAATAGGGCAACTATTACCAAAGATGGCAAACTGACAAATCGTTTCAATTATTTAGAGGATTATGTTTCAAATCCTCAAATCGTGTAATCTAACCTCTGATTTCTTTCAGCAAAGAAATTGTCTTGGTTGGGTCGGGAGAAGAAAAGACAGTATTCCCTGCAACCAATATATCGGCACCTTCTTTTAAAAGTTTAGGAGCGTTATTCAAATCAACACCACCATCAACTTCAATCTTTGCTTTAGAATTTTTTTGCAGGATGAGTTCCTTTAAATCAGCAATTTTGGCATAAGTATTCTCGATAAACTTCTGTCCGCCAAATCCGGGATTAACCGACATCATCAAAACAACATCAATATCAGCAATAACATTTTCCAGTAAAGAAACTGAAGTATGCGGATTGATTGCAACCCCAGCAAGCATCTCCAAACCTTTTATTCCTTGAATAGTTCTGTGCAGATGAGTACATGCTTCATAATGCACACTCAAAACATGCGCTCCAACTTCCTTGAATTTCGATAAATATTTATCCGGGTCAACAATCATCAGATGAACATCCAATGGCTTCTTTGCAATTTTATTAATTGCATTGATAACAGGAAATCCGAAAGAGATATTCGGAACAAAAACGCCATCCATAACATCTACATGAAACCAATCGGCTTCGCTGTTGTTAATCATTTCGATGTCTTTGGCAAGATTTGAAAAATCCGCAGATAAAATAGAGGGGGCAATTATTGGCTTCATGCGCCAAAGATACAGAATAAAATAAAAAGAGGACTATAAAAGTCCTCTTTCCATGAAAAAAATATTAACCTATTAACCTAAATATGTTCTAAGAATGGTACCTCTTGAGGTATGTTTCAACCTTTTCAATGCTTTTTCTTTTATCTGTCTTACCCTTTCCCTTGTCAAATCAAATTTATTTGCAATTTCTTCCATTGTCATTTGATTACTAGTATTTAACCCGTAAAAGTCAGCGAGAATTTCAGCTTCCTTTTTTGATAATGTTGATAAAGCGCGTTTGATTTCCTGTTTCAACGATTCATTCATCAATTCGGTATCAGGAGTTACCCCATCATTATCATTTTGCAAAAATTCAATCATTGAAGTTTCTTCATCCATCATAATCGGGGCGTCCATTGAAACATGCCTTCCTGATGACCTCATTGTACAAATTATATCATCTTCATCCATTTCTAAAATAGTAGAAATTTCTTTTGCGGAAGGTTCGCGTTCAAATTCCTGTTCTAGTTTTGAATAAGCCTTGTTAATTTTGTTGATGCTACCTATTCTATTTAAAGGCAACCTGACTAATCTTGCCTGTTCAGCAAGCGCCTGTAAAATTGCCTGGCGAATCCACCAGACAGCATAGGAAATAAATTTGAAGCCTCTTGTTTCATCAAATCTCTGGGCGGCTTTTATCAAACCAACGTTTCCTTCATTTATCAAATCTCCCAAAGTCAACCCTTGGTTCTGATATTGTTTGGAAACAGAAACAACAAAACGCAGGTTAGCTTTAGTCAACATCTCTAAAGCCTTTTTATCTCCTGTTTTGATTCTCCTGGATAATTCTACTTCTTCTTCTAAAGTGAGAAGTGCAACTTTTCCGATTTCCTGCAGATACTTATCAAGCGAAAGTGTTTCACGATTAGTAACTTGTTTGCTAATTTTTAATTGTCTCATTTTATATCATGCTATTATAAAAGTGTGTTATTAATCCTTAATACGGAGAGAAAAAATTAAAGTTACAATTAATCGAAAATAAATATTCTTTAGGTATAAATTGAAATAATTTTCAAATATATTTTGGTCATCCATAAAACTTCGATACTTTCGCAGTTCATAAATCAATAATAAACCTATATAATATGTCAATGCTCTGGAGAAAAAAATCAATGGACAATTTAATGTCCGAAGCCGATGATTCTGAAAAAGGCCTTAAAAGAACGCTTAATGCCTGGGCGCTTATAGCTTTAGGAATCGGAGCAATAATAGGCGCAGGTCTTTTTGTGAGAACTGCTGCTGCTGCTGCAAATAATGCGGGACCATCAGTAACTCTGGGCTTTGTGGTTGCTGGAATAGGATGCGCTTTGGCCGGATTATGCTATGCTGAATTTGCTTCCATGATTCCGATTGCTGGAAGTGCATACACCTATAGTTATGCAACAATGGGCGAGTTGGTTGCATGGATTATTGGTTGGGATTTAGTCCTCGAATATGCAATTGGTGCAGCAACCGTTAGCATTGCCTGGAGTGAATATTTAAATAAACTTCTTGGATTTATTAGTGTTGGAGGCAAACCACTTCATATTCCCTTCGAATGGTGCCACTCTCCATTCGAAGTTGATCCCACAAATCCATTAGTTCACGGAATGATTAATTTGCCTGCTTTGTTCATAATTTTTGTTCTGACAATGTTACTCATCAGGGGAATGAAAGAATCTGCTTTTGTAAACGGGCTGATTGTAATTACAAAAGTTACCATTGTTATATTGTTCATTCTCTTTGGTTGGTCATTTATTAATCCGGCTAATCATACTCCATATATTCCAGATGCCACAACTTATATAGATAGTCAGAATGTGTCTCACAATTACGGAGGGGTAATGGGGATTCTTGGAGCTGCCGGAGTTGTCTTTTTTGCTTTCATTGGTTTTGATGCAGTTTCAACAGCAGCACAGGAAGCCAAAAATCCAAAGCGAGATATGCCAATTGGTATTTTAGTGTCATTAGCAATCTGTACTTTATTATACATTCTGTTTTCTTATGTTTTAACAGGAATTGGAAGCGTAGGTGATTTTCGAACAGCAGGAAAAGAAGCATCGGTTGCCTATGTTATCCAAACTTATATGACTCAATATGATTGGCTTGCAAAATTGGTTACAGTTGCCATTCTTGCCGGATTTTCATCAGTAATTTTAGTAATGCTTATGGGGCAATCAAGAGTATTTTATTCAATGAGCCGCGATGGATTAATTCCGAAAGTATTTTCAGAAGTCCATCCAAAATTCCGAACTCCTTATAAATCAAATTGGATATTCTTAATATTTGTTGGTGCTTTTGCCGCATTTATTCCCGGCGATATTGTCGGAGATATGACAAGTATAGGAACATTATTCGCATTTATTCTTGTATGTGCTGGAGTTTGGATTTTACGAGTCAAACAACCAGAATTAAAACGACAGTTCAAAACTCCATTTGTTCCTATTGTTCCTATTTTAGGAATAATAGTTTGCGGTGCAATGATTTTTGGATTGGGATGGACTAATTGGATCAGATTACTTGTTTGGCTAGTTATCGGAATGGTAATTTTCTTCTTTTACAGCCAAAGAAAAAGCAATTTGAATAAACCGGAATAAATAAAAGGGTAAGAAAATTGCCGAATCGGAAGAGTAAAACCTTCCGTTTTCAGAGTAAAAGTAACGTGTTGAGGAATAAAATCTGTAACTTTTGCCTTGGCAACTACAACTTTTAG
>Ga0206936_1201_pt1 | contig 15172 bp, 16 predicted proteins | sample Alteio_BWOrgHeat_14_FD_152922 | JGI IMG/M metagenome (GOLD analysis project Ga0206936, IMG submission 152922) | Enriched cells from forest soil in Barre Woods Harvard Forest LTER site, Petersham, Massachusetts, United States -... | ecosystem: Environmental > Terrestrial > Soil > Temperate forest >... | reverse complement strand
GATTCCTGAAACCAACGGAACAATTTCTGTTAAATGAAGCCGTCAGCATTGGAATTTGTGAGTTTATCAGGAATATCAGCCAAAAGGATGCTTTTATTAAGTGGTCGAATGATATTTTGGTTGATAATCATAAAATTGCCGGTATTTTGATTGAAAATTCATTGAGGGGTGATAAAATTAACTCCACAATTGTTGGCATCGGGATAAATATCAACCAAACAATCTTTTCAAAAGACAGCGGAAACCCGATTTCTTTGAAGCAATTGACAGGAAAGGATTTTGATTTGATGGATTGCCTCAAATCCGTTTGTTCTTATATTGAAGTACATTACCTCGAATTGCAAAATCTCCATAAACGGGCTTCATTGGATTCTAAATATCTTGAGTTATTATGGAATTATAACCAAAAAGTAAGATATTTTGAGAGAGAAATTGAGAAAACAGGAACTATAATCGGCATCACTCCCGAAGGAAAATTAAAAATCAGGGATGAGGAGGGGATTTTACACACATATAATAATAAGGAGGTGAGGTTTGTTTTGTAACATTTATCAGTAAAGGCTGTTTTTTATATTATTTGATTATTAATGTTGATTATTAACAGAAAACATCGATTTTACCCGAAAATCTTTCAATTTCATTCATCGGGCTTCTAAAAAACATGTCCGGCTTTTGATTTTACACGTCCGGCTTTTGGATTCATACGTCCGGCTTTTAGTTTTATATGTCCGGCTTTTGGTTTTACACGTCCGGCTTTTGATTTCATACGTCCGGCTTTTGGTTTAATTCAACAGGCTTTTGGTTTGATTTGTCCGGCTTTTGGATTCATTCATCGGGATTTTAGGTTTCGATAGTGAATGGTCTAAAATGTTTTCAACATTTTATGACATTTCCCTTTTGGGAGGGAATGCAATAAAATGATGATGAAAATACTAATGAAGAGCTCCCTCCTTTGTCGGGATGACAAAATTCGTAAGTTTCAGGAGAGAGAAAGGAATGAAACCTGTCAGCAGCTGAAGGGCGCAGCTTACAGGATTCATTTTTATGATCACATAAAAATCTCCCGAATCTTCCCCTCAATTATCTCAACAAACTTTGAAAGCGGTTTTTCAGCCATCATTTTCATAAAGGGATTCAAACTGGCATCGAAAGTGATTTTTACTTTGCAACCGATTTCGTGAGGGGTGATGTTGCAAGTCATGAAATATTCAAAAGGAGTTTTTCCATCGGGGATGATTTTTAGATAAGTAAAGGGAGTTTTCTCTTCAAATTTCAATGCCATCTTGCCCATGCCTTTAAGAGTAAATGAACAATTGTCGGCATCGGCTTGCCAATCCTCAATACTACCTGGCAGTAATTTTTTGAAATTATTGAAATCCGAGAAGAAGGCATAAACCTCCTCAGCGGATTTATGAAGTTCTATTTCGGGAGTTTCAAATTTCATTTTCCCCAATTCTCGGGGTCCTCTCTCCAGGCTTTGAGAGTCAGCATATCTTTTTCGGTGACATAATTTGTTTCGACCGCCTGTTGCAACAATGCATCGTAATTACAAAGCGTTACCAAAGGGCATTTTGCCTTTTTAAAACTATCATTAGCCGTTTTGAAACCATAAGTAAATATCGCAATCATGCCTTTTACCTCGCAATCCATCTTTCTTAAAACCTCCACCACCTGCAAACTGCTTTTGCCTGTTGAGATAAGGTCTTCGACGATTATTACTGATTGTCCGCCCTTCAATTCTCCCTCAATCTGATTGCCCATTCCGTGATCTTTTGGTGTTGGTCGAACATACACAAATGGTAATCCCATCGCTTCGGCAACCAATGCTCCCTGAGCGATGGCACCCGTTGCCACAGCCACTATTGCATCAGGTCGTCCATATTTTTCCTCAATGGATTTTACCAATTGCTGGCGGACATAAGTTCGTATTTTAGGATAGGATAATGCGATGCGGTTATCGCAGTAAATCGGGGATTTCCATCCCGATGCCCATGTGAAGGGTTTTTGTGGTTGCAGTTTAATTGCTTTAATTTGCAGCAAGTATTCTGCTATCTTTAATGCTATATCATCTTTTATCATGAACCGCAAAACTATAAAAGTTTTTGTTAATAACGTGCCTTTAGTCTTATTTAGTAATAAAAAGGACTTAAAGCAGGATAAGAATATCTATCCTCTCGATTCTAGAATGAACTTAAATGGTGCAGTTGAAATCATAATTGATAATTCGGACCGTGAGAATTTTATTGGTTTTAATTATTTTTGTAAAAGTGTTAATAAGACTTTTAAAGAGTTTTGTAAAAGATATAAATATATAGAAGCGGCAGGTGGTTTAGTGATGAATGATAAAGGAAAAGTCTTGATGATTCATCGTTTGGGAGTTTGGGATTTACCAAAAGGAAAGCTTGATAAAGGAGAAACTCCAAGGAAAGCAGCGATTAGGGAGGTTGAAGAAGAGTGTGGAATCGGGAAATTAAAAATTATAAAATCATTGCCGCCAACCTATCATATTTATACTTTAAATGGAAAACGAATTCTTAAAAAGACTTTTTGGTTTAAGATGATTTCTACGGATTCTAAAAAACCAATTCCTCAAACAGAAGAAAATATTGATGAAGTTTGTTGGATGAGTAAAACTAAGATGAAACGACTGAATCCAAAGAATACTTATCGTTCGATTCTTGATGTTTTATCGAATTTATCTGATAACAATTCCGTCGGGAAGAAATAGTTTCGGGTCACCGCCATTTTTAATTATATCTCTAACAATAGTACTTGCAATGTGAGATAAGGAAGGTTTTGAAACAAGGAAAACAGTTTCGATGCTATTTGATAAATCACTATTCATTTGTGCAATTGCTTTTTCAAATTCAAAATCACCGGGGTTACGTAATCCACGAACAATATATTTTGCACCAACCTTTTTACAGAAATCAACAGTCAATCCTTCATAATGTTCAACTCGACAATTATTAAACTTATCGGTTACTTGTTTCAACCAATTAATTCTCTTTTCAAGGTCGAATAAATATTTTTTATCGGCATTAACTCCGATACCAACAATCAATTCATCAAACAAAGGCAATGAACGTTCAATAATATCTGCATGACCTTTTGTAACAGGATCAAATGAACCGGGGAAGACTGCAATTTTCATATTTATAGTATTAAGTATTATGTCCTAAGTCTTAAGTAAACCATAGAAACTAAACGCAACTTTTCCGTAAACTCTCTTCTCTGTAAATCCTTCCAAATCATCAAAACTTAAATCAGAATCATGCTCTAGGATAAATATTCCCTTCTCATTTAAAAGTTTATTTTCAAAGATTGCATTATGTAATTGTGGTATGAAATCATTTTCAAAAGGCGGGTCAGCAAAAATCAAATCAAACTTTGCATCATGATTTTTCAAGTATCGGAAAACATCATACCGATGAACTCTTGCCTTTTCAATTCCTAATAATTTCAGCGTGTTTTTTATGAAATAAACATTGTCCTGGTTCAACTCCACAATAGTGATATCCTCCACGCCTCTCGAAATAAATTCATAACTTATATTCCCTGTTCCGGCAAATAAATCCAAGACCTTCAAGGACTCAAAATCCAAACGATTATGCAAAACATTAAACAAACCTTCCTTAGCGAAATCCGTTGTGGGTCGAACAATCAGATTGTTCGGAGTTTTAATTGTTCTTCCCTTATATTTCCCGCTGACTATACGCATAATTGCAATGAATAAATCGAAAAAAAGAAATGTTTTGGTATCGTATCCAACTTCGCCGCATACTTTAAAGTTGCAGGTCGCTCGCCAAATGAAATGTTCCGAACATACTTATATAATAAGGTATAAATCGCTGATTGTTTATCTAATTCTCCCATTATCATGAGCTTGATATTTTCCGAATTTATATTGAATTGCTCAAAAACAAATAGCAAATAATAAACAACATCCTCTGCCGATTGGTATCGAAAAGTATTATAAAACAGCAACGATTTTTGCTCTGCAATCACTATCTCAAAATACGAAGCATGCACATTCAGCACCACCCGTTTATCAGCTATTTTCTTAGTATCCAACATAATCCCTTCCAATAAAGAAGTCGAATAATGATGAAATTCAGCCAATGAAAACTGCGCCACAATAAACCGCTTTAAATCCGAAGGCACGGCAAAAATATTCAGTGCATCCACCTGTTTCAGCTTATCCGAATACACAATATCATCCCCATTCAAGGAACAATTCAATCCCAGCAGCAAATACTCTTTTCCCCGTTCAAAAACGGGCACAGGAACCAAGGTTGATTTCTGATTAACCACCGAACAATGCACCTTTCTGAACTTCCGTTTCAGCATCAGCTCATTCGAAAAAACATCCTCCAGCTTCTCCAGCAAAGCGGCATTATTCAAAACTTTTTGAAACTGATATTGAATCAAAGCCCCCGTAAACTGCGTATTCACATCCACCAAAGAAAAAGAAACGGCATCCAATCCCACCTCCATAAAAAGGTCAGATTGATGCGCCCCTTCCGAAAAAAGACTTTCATCAATCAAAGAAATCGAAGCCTTGGGTTTATTGATAGTAATGGTCATTGATAGCGCAAAGATAGAGAAAAGTTAGAGATTGGGGATTAAGGGCTGGTGATTAGGGCGTTGCGAGACCGATTATGGATGCTTCAAAATGGATTATGGTTTATACAATATGAGAAATGGTTGTTACTATATCATATATGGTCGATACAATATCATAAATGGGTGTTGCGATAACATAAATTGGCGTTACAATATGGAATATAGTCGTTACGAAATGGAAAATGGTTGTTACAAGATCAAAAATAGTCGTTACAAGATCAAAAATAGTCGTTACAAGATCGAAAATGGTCGTTACAAGATGAAATATGGTCGTTACAAGATGATAAATGGCAAATTTTTATAGAAGGCTTTTAGGTGCTAAATAGCTTACTATCAATACTTTAGGTTGAATATTATTGGAAATCCAAATTTTTCATTGATTCAAATAACCCCAGATCATCCCCGCAATCTTTTTTGAAGCCCCACTTTCGCCAAGTTTTGTTTTTAATTGATGATAATCATCCAACAAAACAGTTCTTCTTTTTGGGTTAAATAAAAGTTCATTCAATTCCGTTTTGATGTTTTCATCCGTCATCTCTCCCTGAATTAATTCTTTAACCACCTCATAATCCATAATCAAATTTACCAACGAAATATATTTCACGCTGGTTAATTTTTTTGCAATGGAATAAGAAATAGTACTTGTTTTATAACACACCACTTCAGGGGTTTCCAATAAAGCTGCTTCCAGAGTTGATGTGCCTGATTTAACGATAGCCGCATCCGCTTGTTTGAGGATTTGATAGGTTTGATTAAACAAAATTTTCACATGCTTGCCCGATAAATAATCCAGATAATAATCCAAAGAAATAGAGGAAGCACCTGCAATAATTAATTGATGGTCTTTGAATGATAAAGCCGCTTTTAACATGATTGGCAACATACGTGAAATCTCTTGTTTCCGACTCCCTGGTAAAATTGCAATAATGGGTTTATCATTCAAACCATTTTCTTTTCTCCAGGTTTCATTATTTATTTTTTCTGATGACCAATCATTAATTACATCAGTTAAAGGATGCCCGCCAAAATCAACTTTGTAATTATGTTTTTGATAGAACTCTTGTTCAAAAGGAAGTATCACAAACATCTTATCAACATATTTTTTAATTGTATTTACTCTCGATTCATGCCAAGCCCAAATTGTTGGAGAGATGTAGTAAAAAACTTTTATTCCATTCTTTTTTGCGAACTCGGCAATCCTTAAATTAAAACCTGGATAATCAACCAAAATCAATACATCAGGTTTATATTCCAGAATATCTTTTTTACAGAATTTAAGGTTGGATAAAATGGTTTTCAAATTGGCAAGAACTTCCACAAAGCCCATGAATGCAAGGTCTTTGTAATGCTTCACAATCGTTGCTCCCTGTTGTTGCATCAAATCTCCACCCCAGCAACGAAAGGTTGCATTTGTATCTAATAATTTTATTTCTTTGATGAGATTTGAAGCATGTAAATCGCCCGAAGCCTCACCTGCAACGATGTAATACTTCATCGGAAATTAAATTATTCCAGTTAATATAAGGACGATAATAATTCCATAAATGACAGTTGCCATCAATACTCCCTTTGAAGAATCTTCCAATTTGAAATAAAGGAAAAGAAAGAAAGTCGCAAGATTGAAGAAAAGACATTTAGTGAGTATGCCTGAAAGTAGTTGGTATCGGTGGGTGTAGGTAATAAATTCATGGACTGACATCTGACGATAAGAAAATAACCAAAAACATAATAGACCAATTATCGGAGCAATTAGTCCCCCGATTATTCCTAATGCTAAAGAGTTTTTTTTCATTTAAAATTATAATCCCCAATTATTCAAAAAAGGAATTGCATGATGTGCCGTGAAATCAAATTGCACAGGAACCATTGACACATATCCGTTGGCAAGCGCCCATTCATCGGTGTCTTCGCCTGCATCATAGTTTTTGAATTTTCCTGTCAGCCAATAATAATGGCGATTATGCGGGTCTAATCTATCATCAAATTCTTCCTCCCATTTTGCAATTGCCTGACGACAAACTTTTATTCCTTTAATTTTATTTTCTTTAAGATTTGGGATGTTCACATTCAATAAAACTCCCTGTGGCAATCCATGTTTCAAAACATTTTTTGCAATGATGCCTGCATATTTTTGAGAAGCTACAAAATCAGCGTTCAATTGATAATCATTCAATGAAAAACCGATAGAAGGAATGGATTCGATTGCACCTTCCATAGCAGCACTCATCGTTCCTGAATAAATCACATTAATGGAAGAATTGGAACCGTGATTAATTCCTGAAACACATAAATCAGGCTTGCGATGAAGGATTTTATCAATGGCAATCTTTACACAATCAACAGGTGTTCCCGAACATTGATAGCCCAAAGATTCGTCATGATAAGTAACTTTATCCAATCTTAAAGGCTGATTTATTGTTATCGCATGACCCATTCCAGACTGTGGACTATCTGGCGCAACGACCACCACTTCGCCGATGGTTTGCATCTCCTCAACCAAAGCCCTTAGCCCTGGAGCGGTGATTCCATCATCATTAGTAACTAAAATTATGGGGCGGTTATTGGAAGTTTTTTTCAACCTATTCAACCAATAAACTTAATTTCCTTCTTTGATAAGATCGGTATCAGGTGTTGATTGATCTGTCAGGGATAATTTCCCTCTATCCTGACGAACCACCCTTGAATAAAGAGAAATATTTCTATCAAAAATAAACCTGAAAAATAATTTTGTCCAGGATTTATGAGAGTATAAATTATCGTAATGTTCGGTTGCCATTCGCTTTAATTGAGGCAATTTATTCCAAGGCACGGAAGGAAAATCATGGTGCTCATTATGATACCCAACATTCATCGCAACGGTATTCAAAACTCCATAATAACTATATGTTTCCTGAACTTGGCTGTCGGTGAGATAATGTTCCTGAATCCAGCGCGCACCAAGCGGATGCAAGCCGATTGAAAAGAATAAACTCGACAATAAATAAATAAATGCTTTACCACCAAAGAAATAAATAATAGCAGCACTAAAGATTATTTGTGTGGAAATATTTAATATTATCCAGCCATCAATAGGTTTAATTTCCTTGAGTCGGGTAATCCTCACCGCCTGAAAAACAGGATAGAACAACAACCACATTGCTTTACCAAAGGTGGAATTCTTGATTAATTTTGCCTCCCATTCATTGGGTAAATCGGCATCCAATTCATGAACTCCCTGGAAAGAATGATGTTTGATATGGTATCTTGCAAAAGAAACCGCACTCGGAATTATTTGTGGGAGATTGGCAAAAATCGCCGCCAAAAGATTCGCTTCCTTCTTCTTAAAAAGCAAATTATGTGTGCATTCATGCTCCAGAACAAAGATCGCATGATCCATAAATGCTCCAACGAAATAAGCAATAAGGAAAATCAACCACCAAGGCTGATCTCTCAGAAAATAACACAGCGTTACCTGCGATAAAACCACAAAAAGTATAATCAAAAAAGTATATGGATTTCTGCCTATCAGGTTCCTGATATCGGGATGTTCTTTTAAAATTGTCTTCGTGCGCGCTCGGTGCGGTTCTTTTTCGTCTGAATAAACAAAGTCTATCTGTTTTGCCATAAAGTCTATCTGTTTTGCCATTTTATTATCAATTATGGGTGCAAAGATACGGAAAAATGTAAGATTGGGGATATTCAAGCATTAGAAAACCTCCAAATCATGAATTAAAAATCATCCTTGAAATTATTTTTTAATCAGATTAGAAATTAAATAGCTATTTTAGCCACTTCAAAAATTATAAATCAATTATTAGATGAAAAAAATATACTTGTTGTTGTTCGTTATTCAATTAACAGTCGCTATTTATGCTCAGGATAAGATGCCTGATACTGATATTTACCTCTTAAATATTAAGTCTTCGAAGGATGCTTTTTCTTTTTCTGATCCGATAAATATCACTGACAGACCTGGTTATGATAATCAACCTGCATTTCTTCCAGATGGTTCGGGGATATTATATACTTCTATTCATGATGACGGGCAAGCAGATATTTATGAATATATAATTGCAACAAAAGCTACTGCACAGATTACACGTACGAGTGTTAGTGAGTATTCGCCGATGATTGTCCCAGGTGGGAAAGCTTTCACCGTTGTTATGGTTGAAAAAGATTCAACTCAGAGACTTTGGAAATATACTTTCGGATATAATGATGCTCAGATTCTTTTGCCAAATATTGATTCTATTGGATATTATTGCTGGGCAAACCGAAATATTCTTGGATTGTTTCGACTGACTGAACCTCCTACTTTGGAAATTGCTGATATCCGAACAGGAAAGCATTTCTCAGTTGCAAAAAATATAGGAAGATGTATTCAGCGAATTCCCGAAAAGAACTCTATTAGTTTTGTTCAAAAGGATTCAGGTCAATGGAAAATTAAAGAACTTGATTTAAAGACTAATGGCGTTTCAACAATCATTAATACTCTTGAAGGCAGTGAAGATTATGTCTGGACGCCGGATGGTGTTCTTTTGATGGGAAAAGATAATAAACTGTATCGTTTTGAACCGAATCTGGATACCGAATGGGAGCAAATTGCGGATTTCAGTAGTTTAAAAATTCAAGGATTTTATCGCCTTGCTATCAGTGACGATGGAAGTATGCTGGCTATCGTTGTTTATAAAGATAAAAAGCCAAAATAAGACTAATTGCAGGCAGATTTATAAGTCTTTTTATAATCTTCCCGGGTAATGGTTTTCTGCATGTCTTTCCCGATATACGACAAAATCATCTGCAACATATCGGCCTCCTGATAACCTGCAATAGGTTGTATCAAATCGCCGGTTTCAGTTAAATAAACAGAGGTAGGATACGACATTTTTCCTCCAAGAAAATAATATGCAAGGTCATTAGCCCTGTAGTTTTTGTCAAATGTAAACGTGGTATCTTTATAGTGCAAAGTATCTTTAGTTTCAGCATTAAATCGAACGGCATAATAATATTTATTCATCAGTTCGACAACACATGGGTCTTTGAAAGTGGTCGCATCCATTCGTTTACACCATCCGCACCAATCGGTATATACATCAAGATAGATTTTCTTCGGAGTAACCGTGGTTAATTTCAAAGCGTCGCTCAATGTGTACCATTTTATTTCATGCTGTGGGGCATTTTGAGAAAAGGTAAAGCTCCAAAAGGTGGAAGTTAGAATCAGAATGAAGATTATTTTTTTCATAATTGATTTATTTATGGTACAAAGGTACGGATTTTTAATGGATTTATTGTGAAAAGAAAAAGCAGGTGGTTAAACCTGCTTTCCTAAAACTATTCTCTTTTGAGAGTTATTACCTATTGTCTTTATCCTTATCACCGCCTTTTCTTCCATGCATTTCTTCTTCCTCATCATGTTTTGGCATATCTTTCACAAATTTTCCATTGTGGTCGATATAAAATCGTTTTCCGTCTTTTGCTACTACAGCATTATTTTGATAAAAGATAACGGCATCCTCATATTCTGCAGGAATCACAAATGTTCCTTTTTCGTTGATGAATCCCCATTTACCATTTTCTTTTACTGCTGCAACTCCTTCTCCAAAATTACGGGCATTATCATATTTCAATTCAATAACTGGCTTTCCGGTTGGGTCAATAAATCCATATTTGCCTCCTTTACTAACCCGAGCCATTCCATTAATAAAATCATCAGCAAAATCATACTGAAATTCAATAACTGTTTTACCTTCTTTATTAATGTAGCCATACTTTTTATCTTTCCCTACTTTGGCTAATCCTCCTTTAAATATAGATGCATCATCGTATTGAAAAGGAATTGCAACCTCTCCTTTTGCGTTGATAAATCCTCTTTTTCTAGCATGGATTACTAATGCCATGCCTTCATAAAAATCGCTGCCGGCATCGTATTTCGGCTCAACGATAACTTTTCCGGATGCATCTTTATAACCTGCTTTGCCGCCCTGATAAAACTTTACAAGGTCCTGAGAACGAACCTGAATTGTGAATGCTGATGCCAATAACATCAGAAAAAATGCTTTAAGAATAATTTTATTTTTCATGTTTTATTTAATTTTAAGAGTGTAAATATAGTAAATAATTTAATTGTGAGAAAATATTTATCGAATTAATGTCAGATATCCATGTGTGGAATATATTTTTCCTGCAGGGTCATTTGCGCTAAAAATGTAATAATAAGTTCCATCAGGGACATCGGCTCCTGTATTATTAATCTTTCCATTCCATAATATTTTGGAGTCTGTGCTCTCAAAGAGTTTTTCTCCCCATCGGTTAAAAATCACTAAATGATAATTGGTATATCCTTCAGCATTCAGATAAAACAACTCGTTCTTTCCATCTCCATTAGGAGAAAATACATTTGGGATATAAAGGTTGCAGCTATCAACAATAATATAATCAAAGACAGCAGTATCCGGTTTTGTTCTGCAAAGAGAGTCATTACTGAAAATAATCAAAGTGACAGTATAACTTCCGGTATCTATATATATATGAGTAGGATTTTTGGTAGTATCAAACCACCCATCTCCAAAAGTCCATATATAAGAGTTGGCATTTGTACTTGAATTTGTAAAATTTACAATCAATGGGGCGCAGCCTTTAATTTGGTTTTCTGTGAAACTGCTTTTAATAGCAACCGGATCAGCAACAATAATATAACTTATTTTGACAGTTGTATCCGCAACGCGTCCGCAAGGTGTATTGGTGAAGGCAATCAGGGTCACCGTAAACGTACCTGACTTGGAATAAATATGTGACGGATTAGTAGATATACTTAATGCGCTACTATCACCAAAATTCCAAACATAATTTGTTCCGTTCGTACTGCTGTTGGTAAAATTAACAGTGAATGGATTACATCCACTAAGTGTGTCACCGGTGAAGTTTGTGGTTACTATAGGTGGCTTTATCACTCTGATTGTATCTCTCAAAGTATCATTACATCCACCTGCACCAATTCCAATTAATGTCACAATAAAAGTACCTGAATCAACATAAGTATGAGATGGGTTCGATATGGTTGATGTTCCTGTATCACCAAAAGTCCATAAGTAATTAATCACATTTGTACTGTTATTAATAAAATTAACAATCAATGGCACACATCCGAAAGTGGAATCGGGAGTAAACGCCACATGTGCTGATGGATTTACAGTAACATAATTCGTAATAATCGTTGTATCAGAAATTGTTCCGCAGAGTGATGTATTAGTAGTTATCAATGTCACTGTATAAGTTCCTGAAGTGGTATAAGTGTGCGTTGGATTAGCTGCTGTATCTGAATTCCCATCACCGAAATGCCAGATATAAGATGTCCCGTTGAAGCTGCTATTTGTAAAATGAACAGTCACCGAATCGCAGCCGGTTAATGGACTTCCTGCGAATGCGCTCGCCACGGTATCATGTTGTACTACGATATAAGCATTTCGAACAAGAGTATCATTACATGCACCACTGCCGTAAGCAATCAAAGTAACAGTATAAGTTCCGGGATTGAGATAGGTATGCGAGGGATTAGTTACCAAGCTTGTATCTCCATCACCAAAATTCCATTTATATGAAACTGCACCTGTGCTGCTATTGGTAAAATTAACTGTAAAGGGGGAACATCCAACTAAAGTATCAGCAACAAAAGCTATGTGCGGAGTATCGGAAACAGTGATATAATTTGTCAGAACTAATGTATCACTTCCGGGACCGCAGGCAGAATTATTTATCGTAATCAAAGTTACCGTATAAACTCCGGTATCAATAAAAGTATGTGTCGGATTTGTTACTGTACCTGAATCTCCATCGCCAAAATACCATTTATAATTAGTTCCGTTCTGGCTTGTGTTATGAAATGTGACTGTTAACGGAACACATCCACTCAAAGGTGTTGCGTTGAATGCACTTATTATCGGACCGCCATTCCCTGAAATTGCCGGGCAAGTAGTATCGGGAACAAATCTCCACATATCGTTATAATAAGAACCGCCATCATATCCTCCAAACAGCCAGAGGTTTCCATTTAAATCTTTAAAACCATCCGAACCCATCCTTGCAGGTGGCATATTTGCAGGGCTCGAAACCAAAATAGTTCCATAATTTCCTACATCATTTGGATTCATTGTGCCACTCATCCAAGTCCATTGATTAGTAGAAACATTATAATTCCAAAGGTTATTATTTATATTACTGCCAAGGCTGGGTGAGCCCCCAAAGTTCTCAAAATTATCACATCCTCTTGTCCAGCAACTTCTGTTTTCGGCTCTCGAACTTGGAACATTTGCAGTATCAGGAATGCATTGTGTTCCGGCATGCCCGGTATCGTTATTTAAATTTGTTCCACTCATCCAGGTCCAGTTCCCTGTTGACATATTATATCGCCACATATCATTTTTTGCCGCTCCATTATTATATTCATATCCTCCAAACAACCATAAATCATCATTCATTGCCTTCCATGCAGCATAACAAAATCTGCCGCTCGGAATATTCCCCGGTGCTTCAACACCCTTTGTTCCATAAACTGCAGGATTATTCATCGTATTCGGACCACTCATCCATGTCCATTCATTGTTTGCAATGCTGTATTTCCAAAGGTCGCTGCCCGAGCCTCCGTTTACATCTCCTCCAAACAACCATAGATTGTTTTGACTATCTGTCCAGCTTGCATTACTTTCGCATCTTCCACCAGGAATATTGGCAGGAGCAGCAACTCCAAGAGTACCATAAACCCCAACTCCGCCATTAGTATTTGGTCCACTCATCCAAGTCCATTCATTGGTGGCTATGTTATACATCCAAAGATCGCTCAAGTATCCTGTGGCATTATTAACATCTGAACCAAAACCTCCAAAAAGCCATAGATTATTTGCCGTATCTGTCCAGGTAATACTGGCAAAAGCACGCCCTCCCGGATTATTTAATGGCGAGGCAACAGTTATTGTTCCATACGTGCCGACCTGGTTTTGAAGTCCTGGACCTTTCATCCAAGCCCATTGATTAATTGTAGGGTCGAATTGCCATACGTCGCTCCATCCTAATCCGCCAAAAATCCAGAAATGCCCATTATGATCTGTCCATTGAACCGACTCATAAAGCCCCGGAGGTGTATTAGCAGGAGCAAAAACCCCCTGTGTTCCAAAAACCCCTGTTGCATTGAGGGTATTTGTTCCATTCATCCAGGTCCATTGTCCTTGCGGCTGAGAAAAGCAAAGAGTGGCGGGAAATAAAAAATAAGAAATCAGAATTAAAAAGGGTACCTGGATTTTTTTCATCTAACGATAGTTTAATTATTAAAGTAGAACAAAATTACAGAAAATATTTGAAATAAAACTATTACTATCTCTTTTTCTTTTCAATAGGTTTGATTTCGACGACAGCCTTTATTATAACCGATGGGCTACCGATTTCAACATTTTTAATGACTCCCTGAATACAAATTTCAATCACCTCAGCATTGTTTTTAGAGATAATCTGAGGGTCATAAATAAATTTTGCTCCCTCAAACTTTTTACTGCCAATCCATTCAGAAGTTCCAATGATTCGATATCTAATGATATGATAAGGAACATCAACTGTACTTGTAATTATTTTTACCTGATGACCCATTATCTTAGTTTTTAAAATAGGTTGATAAGATTCCTTTTTAAAATTTCGTTCTTTTCCCAAAAACTTCAATCCAAGTCCGATAGCTTCAGTGTAGTTTTTATGCAACAGCAATCTTCCCCTTAAATTCCGGATATATCCAAATATATCTGATGGCGCAATTTCGGGAGGCAATCCTAAATCACCTAATTCAGGAACGGTAATCATACTTATTCCTTTAGGTCCCTCATTGAGTGCTTTCAGATAACTGAATATTGCTTTTGAAAATGTAGTAATTCTTTCAGCAACATTTATCGCATACTTAAACATTTCATTACACCGATGGACCATCGCCAGCTCATCATCTGTAATATCCAACGTGTCCTGATACTCTATTAATAAAATATCCAGATGTTCTAGTAAAGCGGCTCTTTCGCTTATTTTACGGGGCATCCAGTTGCGTCTCGGCATAATTATTTTTGATATTATTGGGTTAATTTTATAGTATATTGCATTGTCCGTCATTATCGGACAAAGCAAAATTACATAAAACCCCTTGGATTTACAAATAAGTCAGCCGAATCTACTCCAAAGTCAGCCGGATTTATCCCAATGTATAGCGAGTTTATCAGACCGCTACATGGTTTTGCTCCAAAACCACGCGGTTTTGAAGTAAATCCACTAGGCTTAAAACAAATGAGAATTGTCCGGTAATGACGGACAAGTCATATTTGAACAAAAATGAATAGGTTTATTGTTCTATAGAATCGGGTTTTTAAGGGGAATTATAGGTTTTTGGGAGATGAAAGGAGGGGAAGGGGATTTTCCACTCCTTATATATAGGGAGGTTTTTTAGGAGGGGATGATTGGTTATTATTTATTGAAAAGTTTATAGCCGATAGTATATCCTAATTGAGGAGTAAATAATAAATAGTTATTCGATTCTTTATTATCAGGC
>Ga0206936_1200_pt1 | contig 15182 bp, 13 predicted proteins | sample Alteio_BWOrgHeat_14_FD_152922 | JGI IMG/M metagenome (GOLD analysis project Ga0206936, IMG submission 152922) | Enriched cells from forest soil in Barre Woods Harvard Forest LTER site, Petersham, Massachusetts, United States -... | ecosystem: Environmental > Terrestrial > Soil > Temperate forest >... | reverse complement strand
ACCACATAGGCTCCATTTGTCAGATAGGTATGCACAGGATTGGTGAGATTGGAAGAGTTTCCATCGCCAAAATGCCATAAATAAGTGGTAGCTCCGGTAGAAGTATTGGTGAATGTAAACGTATTTCCATTCTGAGTATAAGTGAATGCACTTGTGATACCATTAATGAGCACTGTAACCGGAGTACGGGCGCTGGTACATCCCGGAACCTGGAGTTTCCAGTTATAGAAGTAATAATAGTGAACATTGTCAGGGATGTCATTTCCGGTAATAGATATATAGCCGTTCACATCGTTATAGGGGAATGCTGCTCCTGTTGCATTGCGATAAAGGTTAGTACCATTAACACCATCACCGCAACTTAGCTCATATCCTGTTCCTACTGATAAGGGGAAATTGAGAGTTACCGTACTAAGCCCGTTTGGAACATTGACAGTAATAGAATTGATAACTGTTAACGCACTGTTTAATAAATTGATGGTTCTGTTTCCGGCACCTTGTGCATCCACATCAACAGAAACAAGTGTGCATGGAACATTTACATTGAATACATCGGCATGAGCATTTGAACCGGTAAAATAACCTCCGGTACCAAAGTTTTCATTGAAAGGAGGGCAATGATCGAAAGGAGAACCCGGATCGCTTTCAACATAATAAGTAGTGCTTGCATTTAATGGAGGAGTAACATAAGTTGTTCCTGTTCCTAATGAATTTCCGCCTGTTGAAACATTAAACCAATTTAGGGTAGGATTACCGCTTGCTGTTAAAGTAGCCGTTGCTCCGCAATTGATATTCACAGGAGATGTAGCTGTTGGAGCTGTTGGAAGATTAACTGCTAAAGTAGATGCAGTACTCGACCCGCAACCGTTATCGGCAGTAACACTTATATTTCCACTAACCGAACCAACTGTCACTGTGATGCTGTTGGTTAATGAGGTACCCGTCCAGCCGTTTGGTAACGTCCAGGTATAGCTTGTCGCACCAGTAACCAATGAAACAGCATAAGTTTGAACATCACCTGCACAAACCGAAGTTACTCCTGATATTGCCCCGGGTTGAGCTGGAGCACCATTAACAATAGTAATTGTAATTGTTTGAACGATGCCGCTTCCGCAAGAGTCGTTACCTCTGACAGTAATTGTTCCTGTTCCGGAACCCGGAGTTACGAGAACTGAATCAACGGTACTTGCAACATGAGTCCAGCCAGTTCCTGTAACTGTCCATGTATATGAAGTTGCACCTGCAAGAGGAGCTATACTATAATAGGTAGGTGTCAGATTTGATGAGCAGAAAGATGTTGGACCAAAGATAGTGGGAGGTTGAGATGGAACAACACAAGTAGCTACTTTTGCCCACCATGTACCCCATGTATCGGCGGTAGCTTCGGCATATTCAGTTACTGTCCAGAAATCCTGATCGTTGGATGGGTCAACCATTGCATACGAATAATCACCCCAACGATATCTTCCTGAACCGAAATCTTTAGTGTATATATTCATTCCCGGCTGATAAGTATAGGTGCTTTCAAAAGTATTGATTGCATCTGTGTGTGCTCTATAAGAATATGCCGATGATGGATGGATTGAAGCACCTGTAGTTGAGTATCCTATCAATGCATCATTATTTGCATTTACCGCAACCGAGGGATAAAAATGAAAGATGGCGCCTGTGTTATCATCAATTGTAGAGTTTTGAACAATGTTTCCTGCGGTATCAACCTGCCACCATTCTGATGAGCATCTGTTTGGATTGCCGGTTGCAGGTAGATAAGCATTATGAGAAGTCCATAAACGATGATTCCTGTAAACACCGCTTGTTAAACGGTCATCGCCACAATCAATCTGAATTCCTGAACCTAGTTGTGTTCCAAAGTTTGTGCTGGATGGAACTTGCCAAGGAATAGTACCGGTTATTGTAGCTACTCCAGCGGTTAATACAGGAACAGCAGGAGTTCCTGTTATCTTATGAAGCATAATTTGTGCATTACCTCCATTCCATGATTCAAGGCAAAATAAACTATTTTCATTTGCATCAAGTGTGTTTACAGGAGTAACACAAAAATCATTAGTTAAAGAAGATTCAAATAAGGTGTGCTGAGAATTGGTGTTATTATATAAGTTTCCTTTGTTGAAGACAAAAAGAGCAGCACCATTTGCTGTTCCTGAAGAGATGCCAAATAGGTTTCCACCGACAGCAATCCAGTTTTTATTAAAGCCTAATTCAGGGAAATCCAACCAGTTTGTTCCCGTATTATCAACTAAAATATTAAACAAATGCCAGGTACCTGTAGGGTCATTTGTGGCAGAAACTCCAATTAATACACAAGAAGTATTTGCTCCTCCTCCACCTAAAGTAACCATTATATATCTGTTAGAATAAGGATCGTAAACTTCCTTAGGATCGAAAGTTCCACCGCCTGGCAATACCGAAGACCAGAAAGCATCGAGTGTAACAGAAGATATCTGCACCCCTGATTTGTTGGTAATCTTCACATCCTGGTTATGCGCTGTTAAAACATGGTTAGGTCCAACAGCACCGGAAACATCGGGAGGTATCAAGATTCCGTTATCATCCTCTCCATCAAAAGTAATTGTAGGGGCAGGAGAAACCACCTGCACATCTTTAATATGATGACCAGATTGATTGTTTTGGTTTTGATTGTTGTTGTTATGATTTCCCAACCCTCTCGAATTCATAAATTCCTGATGGCTGTATTCAGCATCATGAAAAACCTTTCGGTTAGTTCTTAGTTCAGGATGTGCAGCATCATAAGCCTGCATATCAGAAAGGCTAACCGTTGCACTTCTTGTTTCATAACCCACTACACCATGATCAATAACTTGAGCAGATACCTTTCCGCAGAGAAGTATTGCAATAAATAGAATACATAAAAGATAAATTTTTTTCATTTTTTATTGTTTAATTATTAGTTGTTAATTTTCGAATGCAAATTTCCGCCATTTTTTTCACATGGCAATGCTTTCTTATTTAATTCAATGGAATTATAAGAAAAGTAAAAGAAGAAAGCTTTTAATGGATGACAATTACCTTTCGATTCAATGATTCTTCACCTTCTTTTATTTGAAGGTAATAGATTCCGGCAGGCATTGTTTCAGTGTTGATTATGAATTTACCACTTTGGATTAATCCCGTATTGCATTGATAAATCATTGAACCAAGAACATTGTACAAAGAATAAGTTGCGGTTGCAGGGCTGCTCATTTCAATTTCCAAAGTTAATTGAGTGTTTGCAGGATTTGGGAAGATATTCAGATTCCTGAGATTAGAAATACCTGAAATACCTGTTGGGGCAGTACAACCATTCGAACTCAGAATCAGTGAGCGCGGTCCGTTAAGAGCTGCCATCATTCTCAACACCTGATCTTTTGTGAACATATTCATACAGGCGTCTTCGGTATAATCCATAAAATCCTGATACATAATTCCGCAAGGAAGACCGCTGCAATTATCAGTTACAACTCCTGATGGGCAATTGAAAGTTGCATTTCCTTCTGGCGGGGTATCGGCGCAATAATCATTTCCATTGCAACAACATTGATCGCCCCAGGGATGAATAAGATTTAACCAGTGACCAACCTCATGAGTAGCCGTTCTTCCTAAATTATAAACCGAAATCAGATTTCCAACTCTCCCAAAAGCACTGTAAAGAATAACGGGACCATCAGTTGCTGGTGGACCGCCTGGAAATTGTGTTAATCCTAAAAGCCCTCCTCCTAAATTGCAAACCCAGATATTTAAATAATAATCAGGATTCCAAACGCTGCACCCTCCTGTAGAATCATATTTTACATTATCTATGCTTGCATCTGAAAATTGAGTTACCGTTGTAAATGTTCTTGTAATTCCATTTGTCCAGTTACCAACCGGATCGCGAGAGGCAAGACAAAAGGTAAACGGCGCTCTTCCGGCAACACTATCAAAACATGGGGGAGTAAGTGATTTATCTGCATTGTTCCGATTATAATCCTCATTTAAAACATCTATTTGCGATTGAACCTGGGCATCCGATATATTTTGGTCAGAGGTATTCCAAACAACATGAACAACCACAGGAATTGTTATCGTAAACTTCTCATCCAATCGGGGATGAGCAGCAATCCAAGTCTGCATTTGCTGCTCTATTTGCTTTAGGCGAATTGCTCTGTTCGGGTCTTTTGCAATCTGTTGTTTCAAATATTCAGCGCTTCCGCATCTGATATATTGTTGGGCAAAAGTGTTTATCCCGAAAAGGAATAAAATAGCTATTAGTATAAATTTTTTCATTTGATGTTTTAAATTCTATTGCAAATATAAGTAAAAGAATTAATTCATGCAATAATTGTGTGAAATAGTAAACGATTTATTGGCATAATTACAATAAATCATCTTTTTAATCCGCCATTAAGTTTTCTTTTTGTTAGTTTTGCTCATCCTGAAATTAATAAAACATATTTGTTGCTGATGAATTTTGCAGACTGGACAGGCACCATCGGTGTATCGCTAATATTTATCGGCTTCTTCCTGAATCTTACCAATAAGATTTCTAAGGATGGATATACTTACATCATTCTGAATTTATTCGGTGGCGGAATCGCCTGTTATGCATCCATCCTTTTAAATTACATGCCGTTTATCATCCTCGAAGGCGTTTGGACAGTGGTATCATTGATTTCATTAATCCGATTATTAATCATAAAAAAACAACCATGAGTAAAGTTCACGACCTGTTTGATGAATATGCACAGAGCCATCAAAACAAAACAAATATCATTATCCATTGGTTTTGTGTGCCGATAATTTTTTATTGCACATCAGGCATTTTATGGTGCATTCCGATGCCTGAATCTTTTAAATCAATCGGCTTCCCGATAAACCTTGGAACAATAGGGCTCACGATGGCTTTTATTTATTATTCCATGCTGTCACGAATTCTTTCTTATGGGATGATTTTAGTTATTTCGGGGATGATAAGTCTGCAATATTCCATCATCAATTCTTATGGAACCAAAATCTGGATTCCTTATCTCATTATTTTCTGGGTGGCGTGGATATTACAATTCATCGGACATGATAAAGAAGGTAAGAAGCCCGCTTTTATGAAAGATTTCCAATATCTGTTGGTTGGTCCATTTTATTTATTAGGGAAGATTTATAAGAAATTAAGGATTGGGTTTTGAATTTCCTATTAAATTAATTATTCGAAAATAAGTTTTCTGACTAACCAACAGCCTTAGTTTGGATTGAAAATAAGTTTTTTGGTTAACCAACAGCCGTAGTTTAGATGGAAAATAAGTTTTTTGGCTAACCAACAGCCGTTGTTTGGGTGGAAAATAAGTTTTCTGCCAAACCAACAGCCGTTGTTTAGATGGAAAATAAGTTTTTTGGCTAACCAACAGCCGTTGTTTGGGTGGAAAATAAGTTTTCTGCCAAACCAACAGCCGTAGTTTGACCAGGAAATATAGATCCAGATTCAGCTTAAAAACAAATATTATTCAAGTTATTATCCTAAAAATCCAAAGTATATTGAAGCACAAAGCTTCGTGGAGGTGCTACATCTCCGGGGCGAATCATGGCAACCCGATTCAGCATATTTTTTATGATGAAGGCAATTTTTGAGGTGTTGCTAACCATGTAGGAGCATCTGGCATCAACAAAAAAGTCGCCGGTTTGATGTTTGTTTCTCCAGTCTTCCACGGAACCGAATGCGGAACCTAAAACGGCATCTACAAAGGCACTGTCAACACTTTTCATGAAACTATTGTAGCGATAACTGAATCCGAGAGATGCTTTTTTATAGCTGAATTCGATATCGGCTTTGGCTAAATACTCGAAACGATACTTTAAAAAGTTGCTGAATGGTGGGGATTTGCGCTCGTTATATAAGCTGTCGGTATTATCATCCACAGGATTCATATAGGTGAATCCGGCAAGAACTTTGGTGAGCACCGGTCCGATGTTTCCTTGCCCGACAATGGACACATCCACACCGCTGATGGTGGCATCGCCGATGTTCAGGGACTCGAAACCAAGTCCGTATTCATGGGCAGGGTCAATGATTTTACCGTATTGACCAAAAGTAAATTCCATCATGTCTTTATAGCGCGTCCAGAAACCGGCGATATCAAAGTATCCAAGCCAGTTCGAAATTTTAATGCCTTGCTTTAGTCCGATTTCAGCACTCCAACCCGATTCAGGTTTCAGGCTGTCATCGGGATAAACATAAATAGCGCCCACATTGGAACTGATATATTTTTCGGCAATGGTAGGATACCTGAAACCCTGACCATAAGAGGCACGGAGCCATGTAGCCTTGAATAATTGATAATTAATTCCGGAACGGAAAAAGACCGGAATGCTATCGGTTTTGTGTCCGATTTTATAAGCTTCATTGGAGAAAGTATGAGCAGTATCAATCTTATAAGATTCGCTGCGAACACCAATGGAAACGGAAAGCCGCTTGAATTTTTTATCAAACTGAGCATACACGGCATCATTGATACCATTGTGATTGCCATATAAAACGCTGGTAACTTTTTGTTCATTAATGCTGACCCCTGCCGTAAAGATGGCGTTGATTTTCTTCATCTGCCGCTGAAACTGATATTCTCCATAATACATATCTGCTACCGAACCTTGCTGAGTATCGTTGATATTTACCATATCAAACCACCTGGCTTTTATTTTATGAACATTGCCATAATTGTCGAAATAGGTTACATAAGGATCAACATAAGTTCTTTTGGTAATATAATTACTCAGTGAACTACCGACGGTATCGATACCGCCATAGGGTTTCAATGCGCCGGTACTGTCATTTTGCCAGAGGAGGAAATTTCCGCCGGTTGAATATTGGGTGTTGAAATTGAGTCCTACAGATAGTCCGGGAATGTTTTTAAAACGATAGCGGGTATTGAAATCGAAGCGGTAACGCTGCTCCACTTCGCCCTGACGGTAGCCATCATCATTAAAAATATCTCCGCCAACAACCAAATCAAACTGCCCGAATTTCTGGCTGTGAAGAAAGTTGGTTCCGGCATAAATCGGTTGGATGGGACCCCACCATTTCATCTGCGGGTTGCCTGGACTGTCGTATATTCCATCGAAAACATTGATTCTTGTTTGAGGAGTATCTTTCGGAAAAGCAGTTCGGATATTAATGACACCATTCAATGCCGATGAACCGAAGAGAGCCGAGGACGCACCTTCGATGACTTCAATCTGGTCCACGTTTTCCACCGGCAGGAAGCTCCATTTCACATCACCGGCATCGGCGGCAAGCATCGGTAAATCATTAACCATAATTAAAACACGACTGCCGGCACCATAGCTCCATCCTGCGCCACCACGGATGCTTGGTTGATTATCCACAACACTTACTCCGGGAATCTGGTCAATGACAGTTTCCATAGAGGTGGTGTTTTTATTCTCGACAAGGTCAGCTTTTATCACTTGCATGGAAACAGTTACATCGCTGATTTTCTGTTCGAACTTTCCGGCACTCACCACCATCATCGGGAGGGTTGATTGAGATTCGTCCATGATGATATCAATGGTCTGAGTTCCATTCTCAACAATTGTAACCTGTTTGCTTTGATCGCCATAACCAATGAAGCGAAAAAGGACATTGTAAGTTCCGGGTTTCAACTTAAGTTCGTAGTTTCCATTGAAATCAGATGCCGTTCCTGATTTATCTTCCATAATCACATTGACACCCATGAGCGGTTGCTTGGATTTGGCATCGGTGATGGTGCCTTTCAAGGTACCTGTTTGTGCCAATGAAAGACTGGCGAAAGAAAAGATGATGATAAATAGGGTGTAAATTTTTTGCATACGGTTGGTTTAATTATTCAAGCCACAAATATAGACTAAATAATTATCCTTAAAAAGAAACTTGATATAAATGATTCAAAGAAAAGAGTTTTGAAGGGCTATCGGAGGGGGTAAAAAATCAGAAGACCCTGCTTTCGCAGAGCCTTCTAATCATGAAAACAACTTTTTACTTATTTCTGCTGCAAAGATATGGCGGTAATTTTTCCCGGGCAATAAATTATTCCAAGAAGTTCTTTAACTATTTTGATATAATTGTCATTTTATCTCCTGACAGAGTTCAATCAGAACCCCATTAGTACTTTTTGGATGCAAAAAACAGACTAATTTATTGTCTGCGCCACGCTTTGGTTCTTCAGATAATAAAACAAATCCTTCTGACTTTAATCTTTTCATTTCAGCCTTAATATTTTCAACGGCATAAGCTATATGATGAACCCCTTCTCCCTTTTTTGTAATGAATTTTGAGATTGGACTTTCAGGGTTGGTTGCCTCAAGTAATTCTATTTTGCTTTCTCCGACTTTAAAGAATGAAGTGGTCACTCCCTCCGATTCTACCTCTTCAGTTTTATAACACTCCGTTCCTAATAGTGATGCAAAAAGTTTATTCGATGCCTCAAGATTTGAAACAGCGATACCGATGTGCTCAATTTTTAACAAGAGAAGAAAGAATTACTTTTTTGTGAAGTCGGCACTCTTATCATCATAATAAAGATGATACAATCCTTTTTCCAAATCCGATATGTCAACTTCCTTTTCAACACCTTCTTTAATAAACTTGGCGAAGTTGTCATATATCTGGTACATGGTTTCAACACTGAATTTGATTTTTGTTCCTTTTTCAATTTGAAAAGTTACCTCAGGAACATTCATCGGAGTTTGATACTGAGCAACCTTTGAAAATTTTGGTTTATGGGTATAATCCGTTTGTGAAATCCTGTATTTATTTGTACCCACATGGGAATTGACAGGCACAATATAGTCCGCTTTCTCAGGAGTTCCTAATCCGGGAACCTCTGCAATCTTTCTCCAGTTATTCCATCTGAATTCTTCAACAGTAAAAGGCAATGAACCTATTTCGCCACGAGTTACCCATTTCAGATTCTTATCATCAACCTTAATGGAAACCATTGAAAAGGAAGCTGTTGGTTTCAGCACTTCTGGATTAATTACCTTCGGCGTGCATCCATCCTTATGCTGAATCTTCACGGAAACTTTATCACCGGCTTTCAAACCTTGAGTGGTGAAATCAATTTCGAAAGAACTATTATTAATATCATCAGCTATAGGTGTTCCATTTACATCAACTTCAACAATACAAAAAGATTTATTTGTTTCATCGGCAAAAGGATTTATCACCAAAAGGTTCTTTCCAAGATATAATCCTTCCAAAACAAGTTCTCCTGCAAAAAGATTTGAACTGAATATTAAAAAGGCAGTTGCAATTATTATTTTCTTCATCACCATAATATTATGTGTTTATATTTTTTCCATTACCACAGCAGTACCATAAGCGAGCACTTCTGTTATTCCCTGCATAACTTCATTGGCATCGTATCGCATACCAATCACCGCATTGGCACCCATTTCCTTTGCATGTTTCATCATCAGTTCAAAAGCTTCTTCACGCGCTTTCTCACACAGTTCGGTATAGAGGGAAATATTTCCTCCAACCAAAGATTGAAAACCTGCCCCGATATTTGCAAACAGGTTCCGGGAACGAACAGTAATTCCTCTTACTATCCCGATATTTCTTACCACTTTATAACCATCAATTGTGAAGGCGGTTGTTATCATCGAATTTTCCATAATCATATATTTATTTTGAGGCGGTAAAGATAATAATATTGTATCAACAAATCTTTATGCATCTTTGCAAAATCAAAAAATATCTTTTTGATGGATTACTTCGTTAATAGAAATAAATAAACTAAACCAGATGAAAAAAATCGTTCTTTCACTTGCCTTAATGATGAATGTAATTGTTATTAATGCTCAACAAAGTCCGGGTAGTGAGGGGTTTCAATTCGGCAAACGCTACCATAGCGCTATCGGTGTCGGGGTTTATGAATATCCTTATCAAACCAATTCTGAGAAATTGTTTCAGATAAATTATGCACCCCAGTTGGATTTGACACTCCGTTATTCCGATTTATCTTTTTCTCTGAACACACAACTTGCTGCCGGTTATCATGTTTTAATGAGTCAGGATTCGCTGAAATACTTTGCTTATGATATTCCGATTTTCTTCCAGGGCAATATCGGGCACCTGGCAAGTAAGGATTTTTACAGTGATTTTGGTTTTTTTGGAGGTGGAGGATATGATTGGATGTATATCCGAAACCGGTTTGAGCAACGCCCGGCGATAACTTTTGGCATCCGATTCTGGCTTTTCACATCCTCATTTACCGTTCGTGCTACCCGATATTTCGGAACTCCGAACGCCAATTATTCCATTAATGCCCTTACTTTAGATATGAATTTAGGAGGTTATCTATCCAAAATCAGAGATTTGAACAAAATCAGCGACTTTATGACTCCTTTTAATAAGAGGTAAATATTACCTGTTTCTATACCTTATATATAGGTATAGAAAAAAGGCTTAAAGATTCAATTTTGCAATCTTGGCAACCAGAACTTCAGCTAACTTTTTATAAGATTCAAAAGTCCAACCGGCAATATGGGGGGTGAGGATGACTTTATTGCTATTAATCAGATAATCATAAGTTTCCTTATCGGTAATCTCGCCTTTCGATTCAAAACTTTGATTCTCGTATTCTAAAACATCCAAAGCAGCGCCTCTGATCTTTGCAGTTTTAATACTCTTAACAAGGTCTTTTGTGTTGATGATTTTTCCGCGGGAGGTATTGATGATGAAAATGCTTTTGGCAAATAAGTTGATAAAACCATCATTAACCATGTAATTTGTTTCTTCGGTCAAGGGGATGTGGAGACTTAAAATATCTGTTTCATCGAAAAGAGTTTGAAGCGAAACCTCTATTACAAGTTTATCGGAGAAATTTTTCTTGTACTTATCATAAGCAATAACCTTGCAATCAAAACCGGATAATCTTTGTGCAAATGCAGAACCCATGTATCCATAACCAATAATTCCCACAGTCTTCCCTTGGATTTCATAACCACGGTTATCTTCCCTAATCCATTTTCCTTCCCTAATTTCTTTATCAGCTTTTGAAAGATTATTCGTTAAAGATAATAGCATTCCGATTGAATGCTCACCAACTGAATCCCGATTTCCTTCAGGTGCAGTTATGATGGCGATGTTTCTTTTCTTCGCTTCCTCTATATCAATATGCTCGATACCTGCACCAGCTCTTGCGATGAATTTCAGATTAGGGGCTTTATCGAAGAAGTTTTTATCGAGAGTAATTTTACTTCTTACTAAGATGCCAGTATAATTATGAAGTTCTTCTAAAATCTTATCATTGCTCCAAGTGGTTCCATCTGTAAAAGAATATCCAAGCTCCTCAATACCTTTTATAAAAGAAGGATGGACGGTATCAATCAATAAAATATTTTTTGTATTCATGCTTAATGATTAATGAACAGCAAAAGTAAGAAAAATAGAAATGAGGAGATTTTATTGAGCTTTTTTACGGCGAGACATTTCGTCCCGAATCTTCGAAGCTTTTTCATAATTTTCTTCGTCAATAGCTGCATCGAGGAGGTCTTTTAGTTCGGCGGAGGTATAGGATGCAAGTTCGGCTTCTGAGAATTGAGGTCTTTCTGTTGGAGTTGTTTTTTCCATCAATTCATCTTCAATGGAATTATTTTCATCCAACAGAATTCCTGCTGAGGCAAGAATAAACTCGTAAGTATAAATCTGGCAATTGAAACGAACAGCAATTGCAATTGCATCAGAAGTGCGGGCATCAATCTCTTGTTCGACACCATCTTTTTCGCAAACCAGCTTTGCATAAAAAACTCCTTCGACGAGATTATAAATGATGATTTCCTTAATGTCAATATTATAAGCGGTGGAGAAACTTTTAAACAAATCATGAGTAAGCGGACGGCTTGGAGTCATCTTTTCAATTTCAATCGCTATTGCTTGTGCTTCGAATCCGCCAATGATTATCGGCAATCTTCTTTTGCCACCTGTTTCTCCAAGCACCAATGCATAAGCCCCCGATTGTGTCTGACTGTAAGACAATCCAACTACTTCCAATTTTATTTTATTCATTAAATATCTCTGCTAAACTTTTAATTACTTGCCTTCAATGCTTTCAACGCCTCGATTAATTTCGGAACAACTTCAAAAGCATCACCAACAATGCCGTAATCTGCGGCTTTGAAGAAGGGTGCTTCGGGGTCTTTATTAATCACAACAATGCATTTCGAAGAACTCACTCCTGCAAGATGCTGGATGGCTCCGGATATTCCAACGGCAAGATATAAATTCGGGCTGATGGCGATACCTGTTTGTCCAACGTGCTCTGAATGCGGTCTCCAGCCAGCATCGGAAACCGGCTTGGAACAAGCAGTTGCAGCACCCAGTAAATTTGCCATCTCTTCAATCATCCCCCAATTCTCAGGTCCTTTCAATCCTCTGCCAGCAGAAACAACCAACTCTGCATCAGGCAAGGAAATTTTATCTGTGGCACGAACGGTTTCTTTAACTGTGGATTTTAATTCGTTGTCATTGAGGGTTGGGGAGAATGCAACAACTTCCGCGCTTCCTCCTGTTTCAACAATCTTATATGAATTTGCATTGAGAGTAATTACTTTCACATCCGATTTTAATTCAACGTAGGCAAATGCTTTTCCGGAGAACCCTCCTTTTTTTACGGTGAACTTATCGGTAATTTCCGGCAAATCAACTGCTCCGGCAGCGAATCCGGCTTTTAGTTTTACTGCAATGCGTGGTGCCAATCCTCTGCCAGCAAAAGAATTTAACATCAACACTACTGATGCATTTTCGGAGGTGGCAGCATTGCTGATTACCGATGAATATGCTTGCGAATTGAAATCATTCAAGCGTGCATCGGAAACATTTAGAACTCTTGCAACTCCATATTTCCCTAGGGCGGAAAGATTTTCATTACTCACATTTCCTATTGAAATAACGGATAGCGTGGTTGATAATTTATCGGCAATGCTTTTGCCGTAAGAGATTATTTCGAAAGATGATTTCTTGAACTGCCCTCCCGTGTTTTCTGCGTAAACTAAAACTGACATAATTATAAAAATTTACTTATTTATCTAAAATACTTTCGCCTCGGTGTGCAACAGATTTATCAACTCTCCTGCATTATCGGCAGGCACCAGTTTCACCTGTCCGCGTGGCTTTGGAGTATCGAAATGGGTTATCTCCTGCAACAATGAAACCTCTATCGGCTCCACAACTTTCAATGGTTTGGTGCGGGCAGACATGATGCCGCGCATGTTCGGAATCTTTGGTTCTGCCATGCCTTCAGATGCTCCGGCAACGAAGGGAAGCGGGACGGAAACAATTTCTTTTCCGCCTTCAATTTCTCTTTCTATCGTGGCTGTTGTGCCTTCTATGGTAAGTTTTTTTGCGATGGATACGGATGGAATTCCAAGTAATTCTGCAATCATTGCTGGCACCATTGCGCCATTGTAATCAATGGATTCTCTGCCACACAAAATAAAATCGAATCCCATATCTTTTGCTGCATTTGCAATCTGCGAAGCAACAAAATATCCATCTCGTGGTTGCGCATTTACTCGGATTGCATCGGCTGCACCTATTGCTAATGCCTTGCGGATAGTGGGTTCGGTGGAGATATCTCCGACATTTATAACGGTCACCGTGCCGCCATTGCCTTCGGTGAGTTCGAGGGCGCGGGCAAGTGCAATTTCATCGTAGGGGTTGATGATGAACTGAACCTGGGCGGTATTAAATTTTGTGTTGTTATCAATAAAATTGATTTTCGTGGTTGTATCGGGCACGTGGCTGATGCAGACTAATATTTTCATGTATCTTTGCTGATTGAAATTAAAAGGTTGGCAAAATTAGGGAATTACCATCAAATAAAAAATTAAATGAATCAGAATAGAGTTGAACAATTGAAAATATTTTTGGCGGATGAACCCAATGACCCGTTTTTGAGATATTCGCTTGCTTTGGAATATCTCAAATTGGAAAAGGATAAGGAAGCCCTGGAAATCCTCGAGAAACTGATGTCGGAGAGCCCTGATTATTTGCCAACTTATTACATTATCGGCAATCATTATCAAAAAATAAATCAACCTGACAAAGCGATTGATGCTTATGAAAAAGGAATTATCATCGCCCAAATACAGAAAAATATGAGGACGCTGAGGGAATTGAAGGATGCGCTGGGGAATTTGATGTTTTGAGTTTTTAAAATGTATAAATCCGCATCCGATTTTCTTTTTTAATTAGCACCTGGGTGTTATAAAAAGTCCAAAAATGCCCGAATCGGGCATCTTACCTGTCAATTTACCCATTCTACCTGTTAATTTGCCGAAAATTTGGAAAAAGAGATAATATGTTGTATGGGGTCGATTTTCATGTATCGGATGACAAATGTATAAATCCGAATTTTTGATGTATAAATCCGCAAATAATTTTTTTAATTAGCACTTGAGCGCAATAAAAAATCCCAAATTTGCCCGATTCGGGAGTTTTACCTGCCAAATCCTCCCTTTTACATGTTAATTTTCCAAAAATTTGGAAAAAGAGATAATATGTTGTATAGGGTCGATTTTCCTGAATCAAATGACAAATGTATAAATCCGCAAATAATTTTTTTAATTAGCACCTGGGTGCTATAAAACTACCTTAAAAGGTAGTTAAAGGGTAAAAATTTGTGCGCTTTTGCCAATTATCAGTAAAAATTTGGAAAAAGACGAAATATGTTGTATGGGAGATTTTTCAGGAATCGGAAATTCGTGGAAATCATCATCACCCCAAAAAAATAAATCTTTCAACAAATTTTTTTATTAGAGATTAATAAAGAACCTTTGCGCCTCGAATTATTGAATAATGAGCAAAACATCAGAAATAGCAACTAAACGTCTTCCTGAAATATCGGGATGGATGGGTGCAGGTTCTTATTCGTTCAAAACTATTGTAAAACTTCAACCGGAGATGAGTCGCATGTGGACACTTCAATTGCTGCTAGCGATGAATTTTCTCCGGATATGGTTAACGTAGTTTTCACTCCTATATATAATGGTGTAGTTTCTGCCCGATTTTTTGGCGGGAAGGAGGATTTTGGTCGTGGCTGTATAACATATCCACGTGGCTGTGCCATAAATCCACGTGGCTGGGAAACATATCCACGTGGCTGGCAGATAAATCCGCGTGGCTGCGACATATATCCACGTGGCTGGGAAACATATCC
>Ga0206936_1199_pt1 | contig 15281 bp, 11 predicted proteins | sample Alteio_BWOrgHeat_14_FD_152922 | JGI IMG/M metagenome (GOLD analysis project Ga0206936, IMG submission 152922) | Enriched cells from forest soil in Barre Woods Harvard Forest LTER site, Petersham, Massachusetts, United States -... | ecosystem: Environmental > Terrestrial > Soil > Temperate forest >... | reverse complement strand
CGAACTGCATCGAATACTGTGCGCGTCCCTGTGTCATGGAACGCAGCGTATTAACGTAACCAAACATTTCCGCCAGCGGCACCTTCGCATCAACGACGCGGGCATTACCACGGCTGTCCATGCCAGTCACCTGACCACGACGCGAAGACAAATCGCCAATCACGTCGCCCATGTAATCTTCCGGCGTAACGACTTCGACCTTCATGATCGGTTCGAGAAGCACCGGCGCTGCCTTGGGCATTCCCTCACGGAACGCAGCACGTGCGGCAATTTCGAATGCCAACGCGCTGGAGTCAACATCATGGTAGGCACCGTCAACCAGTGTCGCCTTGAAGTCGATCGTGGGGAAGCCAGCTACTACACCATTACTGATGGCTGAGTCCAGACCTTTTTCGACGCCCGGGATATATTCTTTCGGAACCGTACCGCCGACGATCTTGCTTTCAAAGATAAAGCCAGTACCTGCGGGCTGTGGTTCCAGATCGATGATGACGCGGGCGAACTGGCCTGAACCACCGGATTGCTTCTTGTGGGTGTAGTCCACCTGGTATTTCTTCGTGATGGTTTCGCGGTACGCCACCTGCGGCGCACCAACGTTGGCTTCCACCTTGAATTCGCGGCGCATACGGTCGACGATGATTTCGAGATGCAACTCGCCCATGCCTTTAAGAATGGTCTGGCCGGTTTCAGGATTGGTCGACAAACGCAGTGACGGATCTTCCGATGCCAAACGGGACAGGGCCACGCCCATCTTTTCCTGGTCAGCTTTGGTTTTAGGCTCCACGGCCAATTCGATAACCGGCTCGGGGAATTCCATACGTTCCAGAATCACCTGATGGTCGACATCGCAAATCGTGTCGCCAGTAGTGGTGTTTTTTAGGCCTGCCAGGGCGACGATGTCGCCGGCATAGGCTTCTTTAACGTCTTCGCGGCTGTTTGCGTGCATGAGCAACATGCGGCCTACGCGCTCGCGGTTATCTTTTACCGTGTTCTGCACGTACGAACCCGACATCAGGACGCCCGAATAAATACGGACGAAGGTCAGTGAGCCCACGAATGGATCGGTCATGATTTTGAATGCAAGGCCGGAGAATTTTTCAGCATCATCGGCTTTGCGGGTGGTCATTTCTTCCGAATCCGGAATATGGACTTCCAGAGGCGGGATATCCAGGGGGCTGGGGAGGAAATCCACTACCGCGTCGAGCATGGGCTGTACGCCTTTGTTTTTGAAAGCCGCGCCGTTTAATACGGGCACAAATTTGAACTGCACGGTGCCGCGACGGATACATTCCTTGAGTTCGGGAATGGTCGGCTCGGTGCCGGCGAGGTATTTTTCCATTACCGCATCGTCCATTTCAACGGCGGTTTCCAGCATGGCGTGACGAGCCTTAAGAGCAGCCTCTTTCATGTCAGCGGGGATTTCCTGTTCTTCGAATTTAGCACCGAGTTCTTCGTCCTGCCATACAATGGCTTTCATCTTAATAAGGTCGACGAGACCGATATATTTATCTTCCGAACCGATCGGGAGCTGGAGTACCAACGGCACAGTGCCGAGGCGGTCGATCATCATGTCGACGGTGCGCTGGAAGTTAGCACCGATACGATCCATTTTATTGACGAAGCAAATGCGCGGCACTTTATATTTATCAGCTTGGCGCCATACGGTTTCGGATTGCGGTTCAACGCCTGCTACCGAGTCGAACACGGCAACAGCGCCGTCGAGTACGCGCATGGAGCGCTCTACTTCAATGGTGAAGTCCACGTGGCCGGGTGTATCAATGATGTTGATGCGGTGTTCTTTCCAGAAGCAGGTGGTGGCAGCCGACGTAATCGTGATGCCGCGTTCCTGTTCCTGTTCCATCCAGTCCATGGTGGCGGCGCCTTCGTGCACTTCGCCGATTTTATGGGATTTACCGGTATAATAGAGAATGCGTTCGGTGGTCGTGGTTTTACCTGCGTCGATATGCGCGCAAATGCCGATGTTACGATAATCTTTAAGGGGTGTTTTACGCGGCATGAATGGGTCCTATTACCAGCGATAGTGAGAGAAGGCTTTGTTAGCATCAGCCATTTTATGGGTGTTTTCGCGTTTGGTAACGGCACCGCCACGGCTGTTGACTGCATCCATGAGTTCGGCGGCAATACGGTCGCGCATGGTTTTTTCCTTGCGGGCGCGTGCGGCTTCGATCAGCCAGCGCAGAGCCAGCGCAAGGCGGCGTTCTTCGCGAACTTCGGTCGGCACCTGGTAGGTTGCACCACCGACGCGGCGCGAGCGCACTTCAATCGACGGCTTGATATTATTGAGAGCATCATGGAAAAACTTCAGCGGATCCTGGCTGGTTTTTTTCTGGATGATTTCCAGCGCTTCATAAGCGATGGCTTCGGAAGCGGATTTCTTGCCATCATACATCATGGTGTTGATGAGCTTGGTGAGAACGATATCACCGAATTTAGCATCCGGCAGAACTTCTCTTTTAACAGCAGCGCGACGACGTGACATAATTCCCTACCCTATTTCGGACGTTTAGCGCCGTAAGCGGAGCGCGATTGTTTACGGTTTTTGACACCCTGGGTATCCAGTGTGCCGCGGATGATGTGATAACGAACGCCGGGTAAGTCTTTTACGCGGCCACCGCGGATCAACACTACGCTGTGTTCCTGCAGGTTGTGGCCTTCGCCGGGAATGTAGCCGAATACTTCAAATCCGTTGGTCAAACGAATACGCGCCACTTTGCGAAGAGCCGAGTTCGGCTTTTTCGGAGTTACGGTTTTCACCTGTGTGCACACGCCGCGTTTCTGGGGGCACGCCTTCAACGCCGGCACTTTATTGCGCTTGGCGATAGGGCGGCGACCACTGCGGACCAACTGATTGATGGTTGGCATTCAAAATCCCTTCAACTATTCAAGTTACCCGAACATCCGTAATGGATATTCGACAGACTGCAGAAGTTTCTTTTAAAATCAAAGATTTATAAGAAAATTGTTCTGCCTCCCTTACGAGAGGCGCGTAATCTAGTGTCGCGCACTACCAGCGTCAAGCTAAAATTAGCGCAGATGGCAAAAAAAATGATGCGCTGTGTTTTTAAGGTGGAAAGAACGGGGGAAATGCCTGTTATTGAACTCTACTCAAGCCAAAGCCATAAGCTTTGGCAGAGCATTCAGCCGGATTAACTGCGGCGTCTTCCAGGACAATGCCCTCAAAGGGCGGGAACCGATGCGAGTGCTGCAAACCCGGCCTCGTCCCTTGCCGCAACAAGGCTACGGCACGTGGAAATTGCATAAAGTTTAATTAAAATAAATTAACCGCATAAAAAATAACGCTATTATGCTTTTTTTGGTTGGCAAGCCCAAAAAAAGGGCATAATATTAATAAATTAAATACCCATGTCGGCGGGAACTTCCGTTATGGGTCAACTTGTTAGATTGGTTAGACCTTCCTGATGCAAGACCGGACCCCATTTTATCCGTTAAAAGTTATTTCCCGCACCCTACCCGCCACCCGCACCAACAAATTGCGCCTCTCCTGGTTTGCGCTTGGTGCCGCCGCAGGTATTGGCAGCAGCACACTGTTCAATCCGTCCTCACTGCCCACACAAATAACTGCAGCGCTCACACAGCCCGTACCCGCCATTGCCACGCCTGCGGTCGAAGTGGCCGCCACACCGGCCCCGCAGCCTGAAACTCCGGCCAATACGTCAGATAATAAGGCCTATCCTGTTGCGCTCAACCTCAAGATTGAGAATGGCGATACGCTCATCAACCTGCTGACGGATTCAGGCGTGTCCAAGGATGAAGCCTATAATGTCTGGGAATCCATCCGCAAAGTCTATAACCCCAAGAAAATGGACATCGGCCTAAGCGTCGCGGTCAATCTCGACAAAAACGCCGATTCTCCCAAGCCCATCGTCAAAAGCCTGGTGCTGCCCATCTCACAAATATCCTCCATCGAAGTCACGCGCGACAATGACGATAATTTCAATGTCAAAAAACTCGACAAACCCGTGGAACGCAAGCTGGCGCACGCTGGCGGCCGCATTACTGATAGCCTCTATCAAACCGGCATCGACAACGGCATCCCCGCCGCGCTCCTGTCCGACATCATCAGCGCTTACAGCTACGATGTCGACTTCCAGCGCGATATCAAAGAAGGCGATGCGATGGATGTATTGTATGAACGCATGGTCACCTCCGATGGCATCAATGCCGGGCACGGCAATGTGATTTATGCTGAACTCCAGACCGGCGACCGCATATTAAAAATTTACCGTTATACCGATGCCAGCGGCCACTCCGAGTATTATACGCAAAAAGGCGAGAGCATCCGCAAGGCTCTGCTGCGCACGCCTATCAATGGCGCTAAAATCACCTCAGGCTTTGGCATGCGCACCCACCCGATACTGGGCTATAGCCGGATGCATCGCGGCGTGGATTTCGGCGCAGCCATCGGCACCCCTATTTATGCGGCGGGTGACGGCGTGGTCGATTTCGTCGGCCATAAGGGCGGCTACGGCAATTACCTGCGCATCCGCCACAACAACACGTATTCCACCGCGTATGGCCATATCAGCCGCTTCGCCTCTGGCATCAGCCCCGGCACGCATGTGAAGCAAGGCGAGGTCGTCGCCTATGTCGGCATGACCGGCATGGCCACCGGCCCGCACTTGCATTATGAAATTCTGGTGGGCAACGAGCAGGTCAACCCTGCCAACGTTAAATTTAAAACCGGCAATGTCCTTGGCGGCAAGGAAATGGTCGCCTTCCGCAAGAGCGTCGAAAAAGTGGAAGCCCAGCTGCACAACACACCCCATGGCAGCGACCTGGCCATGGCCGACGGCATCGACAAACCGCTTATCCAGTAAATATAGTAACGCGCCCGCTACGCGCTCCTGCAAGAATGTTTAGTGTAACGTCTTTTTGCCCGGTCCCACCACCAGCCCACTGGCGTCTGTGGAAATCAACATATCACTGCCATCGGCAATTTTTCCTTCAAGCAGCTGCGAAGCCAGCTTATCCTGCACTTCCTTCTGGACCACGCGTTTGAGCGGCCTAGCTCCATAGACCGGGTCATAGCCCGCGTCAGCCAGCCAGTCACGCGCTTTGTCGTCCAGCGTCAGGGTGATGTTGCGCCCCTGCAAGCGCTTAGCGAGCTGGGCAAATTGAATATCGACGATCGTGTGCATGCTGCCTTTGGTCAGGCGTTTGAAAAGGATGATTTCATCGAGCCGGTTTAGAAATTCTGGCCTGAAAGCACGGCGCACTTCCTGCATCACGCGCTCGCGCACGCTGTCGGAAATGGCGTTTTCTTCATCCTTGGCCTTGCGCAGATCGACGATTTTCTCGCCGCTGCTCTTGCGCGTCGTTTCAGGAATGGCAAGGAATTCAGAGCCAAGGTTGGAGGTCAGCACAATGATGGTGTTGCGGAAATCGACCACCCTGCCCTGCCCGTCAGTCAACCTGCCGTCATCGAGCACCTGCAATAAAATATTGAATACGTCCGGATGAGCTTTTTCCACCTCGTCGAACAATATCACCTGATAAGGCCTGCGCCGCACGGCTTCGGTGATGACGCCGCCTTCCTCATATCCGACATATCCCGGTGGGGCACCAATCAGGCGGGCAACGGCATGTTTTTCCATAAATTCCGACATGTCTATACGCAGCAGCGCCGCTTCGTCATCGAAAATAAATTCCGCCAGTGCCTTGGTCAGCTCGGTTTTGCCTACACCCGTGGGTCCCAAAAACAGGAACGAACCGATGGGCCGCGACGGATCCTGCAAGCCGGCACGCGCACGGCGCACGGCGTTGCTGACGGCAAATAGCGCGTCATCCTGGCCGACCACGCGACCACGCAGCGCATCTTCCATTTTGAGCAGCTTGGCGCGCTCGCCTTCGAGCATTTTTTCTACCGGGATTCCTGTCCAGCGCGACACGATAGCGGCAATGTCTTCGGCAGTGACCGCCTCTTTCATCATGGCGCCCTTGGTTTTATCCTCGGCCTTTTTCAGCTGCTCGAGTAATTTGGGGATGATGCTATAGACCAATTCCCCAGCCTTGGTCAGATTGCCCTCGCGCTGCGCGATATCGCGTTGGCGTTGCGATTCCTCAATTTGTTCCTTGAGCTTTTGCACATTGGCCAATTGCGTCTTATCCGATTTCCAGCGCGAAGACAGGTCGGCGCTTTCTTTTTCCAGTACTGATAATTCCTTGTCCAACTTGACCAGCCGGTCTTTCGACGCCGCGTCGGTTTCACGTTTCAACGCTTCGCGCTCGATTTTCAACTGGATAATCCGGCGATCAAGCTCGTCGAGCTCTTCGGGCTTGCTGTCTACTTCCATACGCAGCTTGGCACCTGCCTCATCGATCAAATCAATGGCTTTGTCCGGTAGGAAACGATCGGTGATATAGCGGTGCGAGAGCGTCGCCGCCGACACAATGGCCGCATCGGTAATGCGCACGCCGTGATGCAGTTCGTACTTTTCCTTCAGGCCGCGCAAAATAGAAATCGTGTCCTCCACCGTGGGTTCCGACACGAACACCGACTGAAAACGCCGAGCCAATGCCGCATCTTTTTCAATATGTTTGCGATATTCATCCAAAGTCGTTGCGCCCACGCAATGCAGGTCACCCCGGGCCAGAGCGGGTTTGAGCAGGTTAGATGCATCCATTGAACCTTCAGCCGCACCCGCACCCACCAGCGTGTGCAATTCATCAATGAACAAAATAACTTCACCTGCCGAGGCCGAAATCTCTGCCAGTACGGCCTTCAGACGTTCTTCGAATTCACCGCGGAATTTAGCCCCCGCCACCAGCGCACCCAAGTCGAGCGACAGCAGGCGCTTGCCCTTCAACGCCTCAGGCACGTCGCCCGAAACAATGCGCTGCGCCAAGCCTTCGACAATCGCCGTTTTACCTACACCCGGTTCGCCAATCAGCACCGGGTTGTTCTTTGTCCGGCGCGACAGCACCTGCATGGCGCGGCGGCATTCCTCGTCGCGGCCAATCACCGGGTCGAGCTTGCCGCTTTTGGCGGCTTCGGTGAAATCGCGGGTGTATTTCTTGAGGGCCTCAAAACCTTCCTCGGCATTGGCCGACGTTGCCAGACGGCCTTTGCGCATATCGTTGATGGCAGCATTGAGTTTTTGCGGACTGACCCCGGCTTCGGCCAAAATTTTGGCCGCTGGCGTTCCCTGCCCCATGGTCAGCGCCTGCAACAAGCGTTCAAGGGTAATGTAATCGTCCTTGGCTTTGTCCGCCAACTGCTCGGCCAGGTCAAAAAAACGGGTTATCTCGGGTGTAATATAAAGCTGCCCGGCGCCAGAACCCTCGACTTTCGGGATGGCTTTTACTGCCGCTTCAGCGCCATCGGCCACCATCTGGGCGTTACCGCCGCAGGCGCGGATGAGCTTGTCGGCGATGCGCTCGCGTTCGTCCATCAGTGCTTCAAGGATGTGCTCGGTCGTAAAACGCTGATGATTATTGCGCAACGCCAGCGTCTGGGCCGCCTCGATCAACTGTTTGGACTTGTCGGTATATTTTTCAAAATTCATGGTTATTTTTAACGTTGGTTACGCTATTGAGTCATAATATGGTGATAAAATCCTCATTCTTCAATATCTGCCTTATTATTCTCTTAACCTTATCCTGTCAGGTGCGGGCAGATGAAGCTTTGACTGCGGTCAATTTCAAGGGAGTTTATGAATTTGGCTTTGAAGGGTTAATGTTTGGCCGCGCCGGGTTTGAAATCGAGCAGGATGCCAAGCATTACAACGCCGCCGCCGATATTATGTCCGGTGGCATCGCTAAGCTATTTATCCACCATTCCAGCCATACCACGACGGTGGCCACAGGCAGCAATTATAACTACCCCAGCATCGTCTATGAGAGCAATTATCACACCAATAAAAAGCAGCGCTACGTTAAGCTGACCTATAAAGGCGGCGAACTGGCCGAGGAAAAAATCGTCCCGCCGGAAAATCCTGAACGGCGCCCCCCTGTGCCGCAAGCGCAGAAAAAAGACGCGGCCGACCTGCTCACCTTTATCCTGCGCATGCGCCTGGGGCTGATTGATGCAATGAAACAGAACAAACAAACCTACAACGTCAAGGCCTATGACGGCAGGCGTTTAATGGAAATTGATTTTACTGTGCTGGGCCGCAAGCATCTGCGCGGCAGCGATGATAAAACAGCCATCGCCGTGGCCGTCCGCCGCAAGCTCCTGGCGGGCTACACCCCATCTGAACTGGCTGATTATGACCCGAAAGAACCGACGCTGACAATCTATTTCACCGACGATGCGAAGCTGATTCCCGTCCGTTTTGAAGTGCCGATGATGATCGGCATGCTCTCAGCCAACCTGGTCAAAGAGTGCGGCGCGGGTGAATCCTGTTTATTAGGCGTAACCAACTAATCTTAAATTTTTTAAGCGCGAGATTCACGCTAGGCCGCTAGCGAAAAAGTAGCTTTGTGAGCACCGCAACGGAATGTACACATTAGTACATGAGTAGCGGAAGCGCAGCAAAGCTGCTTTTGCAGCAAGGCCTAGTAGTGAAGATTATTGGCTGTCGCGTTCTTCCCAGTCCTGCACCACAGGCGGCTCAGCCGGAGCTTGGTTTTGCTGTTCAAAACCACCGGTGAGGAAAGCCGGAAGCTGGCCGACATTGCCCGAAATTTCTTCCTGCGGCTGCGGCGCGGCGTTGCCGGGAGCCTGGGCTTCGTCACCCGGCTGACCTTGCGTTTGCGGGCGCACGGGGCGATTGGCGTTTTCTTCCATCATCATGCGATAACAATGATCGGCATGTTGCAGATAGTTTTCCGCCAATACGCGGTCACCCGAAGCCAGGGCATCGCGCGCCTGCTGGAGGTATTTTTCGCGGTTGGCGCTGTAGTTTTTGCGCGGACGGTTGTTGCCGTAGTTCTGCCCACCGCCGGAGCGGTGCCCGTCGCCGCCACCCGGGTTATAACGGGGCTTTCTGTGTTGGTTATTATAGCCGCCGTTATTTTGCATTGGTGGTTTCCTTCTCATGAAATGGTCCTTATTTAGTTAGTACGAGTCATTAAAATACAGCGCGGGATATTATTCAGGTCCCGCTTTACGCCCGCGATCAGCAGGCCGTGGGAAGCGATAAGCTCCTCCATCGCCATCAGCTGGCCGAAGCCGATTTCTAGTGCCGCCGTGCCCTCAGGCGCAAGTTTTTGCGGCAATTGCGCCACAATGGCGCGGTAACAATCCAGCCCGTCGGCGCCGCCGTCGAGCGCCAGCCGCGGCTCAAATTTCGCCACTTCGGGCGTCAGGCCGGAAATGGCCGCAGTCTCGATGTAAGGTGGGTTGGAGACGATAATATCAAAACTTCCTTCTATGTTTTTAAACCAGTCCGACGTTTTAAATTCGCAGCGCCCCTGCAATTCGTTATGCACCGCGTTTTCCCGCGCCACGCAGAGCGCCTCTTCGCTTATATCCACCCCAACGCCCGTGGCATGGGGAAATTCCTTCAGCAGCGCCAGCAATAAACACCCAGTGCCGGTGCCCAAATCCAAAATCCGAAGCTTCGCCTCACGGTCGCACCGCGCGACAAGCGCTTCAATCAGCGTTTCGCTATCAGGCCGCGGATCCAGCGTTGCGCCTGATACCTTAAAATTCATCCCCCAGAATTCGCGCTTGCCCGTAAGCTGCGCGACCGGCTGCCGTTTTTCACGCTTTGCAATCAACTCCCGGTAAGCAGTATCCTGAGTTTCCGAGAGGGGTGCATCGAACGTAAATAACAGATGTTCGCGGGTGGTGCCAAGCACATGCTCCAACAGCAATCTCGCATCAAGCGAGGCGCTTTCGATATGAGCGCGCTGCAACCTTGCAACGCCTTCCCGTAAGGCCTCTTTAGCAGAAATGTTGGTCGAGCGCAAAGCAAATACCATATTATCTGAGCTCCGCAAGCTGTTTTGCCTGGTCGTCGGCGATCAGCGCATCGGCAAATTCCGAGATATTCCCGTTCATTACGTCGTCAATTTTATAGAGCGTGAGGCCAATGCGGTGGTCGGTCACGCGCCCTTGGGGGAAGTTATAGGTGCGGATGCGTTCCGAACGGTCGCCCGAGCCCACTTGTTCTTTCCGCGCCGACGAACGCTCATTGGCCAGCTTTTCGCGTTCCATTTCATAAAGCCGCGAGCGCAGCACCTTCAGCGCCTTGGCTTTGTTCTTATGCTGCGATTTTTCATCCTGCTGCTGCACGATGAGGCCGGTGGGCAAATGTACGATGCGAACGGCAGAGTCCGTCGTGTTGACCGACTGCCCGCCGGGGCCGGAGGAGCGGAATACGTCGATACGCAAATCCTTGTCTTCTATTTTAATGTCTACTTCTTCGGCTTCCGGCAAAATTGCTACGGTGGCAGCAGACGTATGGATGCGCCCCTGCGCCTCGGTAGCAGGCACGCGCTGCACCCGGTGCACCCCGGCTTCAAACTTCAACTTGGCGAACACGCCACGGCCGGTGATTTCCACTGTCGCGTCCTTGATGCCGCCAACCGAGCCATCGGAGACCGACATGGTTTCAAATTTCCAACCCTGCAGCGCCGCATAACGCTGATACATGCGGAACAAATCGGCGGCAAACAACGCCGCTTCGTCGCCGCCGGTGCCAGCGCGGATTTCCATGATGGCGTTTTTCTCATCCGCCGCGTCCTTGGGCAGCAGCGCCAGCTGCACCTGACGGGTGAGTTCGGGCAATTGCTTCTGCACGGCGTGCATTTCCTCTTCGGCCATGGCTTTCATTTCGGGGTCGGCCATCATCGCCTTCAGGTCGATGAGCGATTTCTGCGCGTTGCGGTAAGCATTGATGGTTTCCACCAGTGGCGTCAGATCGGCATATTCCTTGGAATATTTTTGAAAGTCGCTGCCGCTGACCTGCCCGCCACCCAGCATGTCGCTTAACTCTGCATGCCGCTGCACTAACGTATCGAGTCTATCTTCAAAGGACATGGTTATTTTTTAATTGATTAATGAGTTGCGCCTGCGCAATGGTTTTTTGCTCGCCGGTGGCAAGATTTTTTAAGGCTACTGAATTGGTTTTCATCTCATCTTCACCCAGCATGACAGCAAATGATGCGCCAATTTTGTTTGCACGTTTTAGGCGCTTACCAATATTTCCGCTATATGGCATATCCACAATTATCCCTGCCTCGCGTAAACTTTGAGTTAGCTCCCATGCTGCACTTTCTGCAACATCACTCACAACAATGACAGAGATACATTTAGATTTTGCCGGGAATGCAGCCTCGTCCATCAGCGCCAACATGCGTTCAACGCCTGCCGCCCAGCCAACGCCCGGAACCTCAGGCCCACCCATCTGCGCCACCAGCCCGTCGTAGCGGCCACCAGCCAGCACGGTATTTTGTGAACCCAGTCCGTCATCGGCGACAAACTCGAAAACGGTGTGGTTATAATAATCAAGCCCACGCACAAGCCTAAGATTTGGGGTCGCCTTAATGCCTAACTTGTAAAGCCCTTCATTAACCGTGGTAAAGAACTGCAGTGCATCCGTAGTTAAAAAGTTTTGCATAGCAGGAGCAAATTCCACGAGTTTTTTGTCCTGTGGGTCTTTTGAATCAAGGATTCGCAGCGGGTTTTTTTCCAAACGGATTTTGCTGTCTTCAGACAGGCCATTTTGATGTTTTGTAAAATATTCGACTAACGCCTGACGATATTTTTTACGGCTTTCCGCATCACCCAGCGTGTTGATTTCCAAACGAGTCCTTTTCTCCAACCCAAGGGTTTTCAGGCCCTGCGCTGCCAGCACAATCATTTCTACATCGGCCTCGGGTTCCGCCGCACCAAGCAACTCAACACCTACCTGATGGAACTGACGCAACCTGCCCTTTTGCGGGCGTTCATAACGGAAAGCGGGGCCATGGTAGAAAAACTTCTGCGGCAAATCCTGCGTTAGACTTTCGGAAATAAAAGCGCGCACCACCGAAGCAGTGAATTCAGGTCGAAGCGTAAGCGATTCGCCGCCGCGGTCAGTAAACGTATAGGTTTCCTTGGTCACCACATCCGAGGTATCACCTAGCGTGCGGTGAAACACATCACTCATTTCAAACATTGGTGTCTGGATTTCTCCGTAACCGTAGGTCTCGGCAATCCGTCGCCACGTATCGGCAATATGGAGACGTTTGCGGCTCTCTTCCGGCAATATATCGTGTGTGCCGCGGACGGGCTGGAGTTTCGCTGACATGGCTTAAAACTCTCTTCGTATGTGATTTTCGACGCGGTTCAATGTTTCCCGCAAGGCAACAGGCGTGGCGGAAAGCGGCAGCAGGCTGATTTCCGAGATGGCATGCTTGATTTCGAATTTATGATGCTTGGGTATCATTTTAGCCACCTCCGCTTCATTCATCGGCGTATGCGTCAACCGGGCTGCTTCCTGCAGTTTGGTGCTTATTTGTTCCTGCAATGCCTTGATCTCTGTGGTTTTATGACCCGCCGAATTAAGGTCAAACTGGAATAACATCTTCTCGACATTTCCCAAATGATTATTTAACGGGTTATGTCCCGGATCAACCCAGCGCATGGTAGCATCGGATAACATGATATTATCGCCCAGCGGCTCAATACCTCGCCGAAGCGTGGTCAGAAAATTCATATCTTCAAGAAACACCTGATATTGTTCCTGCGGCAAATTGGCCAGCAGCTGCATTATTTTTTCATATGCTTTCGTATCCGCCTCAGGTTTTTCCATGCCTTCATTGGTTTGGTTCGAACGCGCCAAATCCTGCCAATACAGCGTCAATGATTTGCCGGGCTGACGCGGATGAATGGAAAAACCCTCGCCCTGCACCAAGGGCGGGGCAATAGCATGGTGATCAAAACCGTAATTGACCGGTGTCAGTTGTGTAGTGGTATGCAAGCGGTGATCGGCGTCATCACGTACACGCAGCACATAATCCGGCAGCCCTGCAAGCGGATATACGGTTGCTTCCTGCCCATGCCCGATTTCGGGCAATTCCATTGACTGCTGGATGATCTCAAGAACGTTGCTGGGTTGTTCGGTCATGCGCTTTTCCGGGTTTTTTGCGATGTGTCCGAATATGTTTCTTTGACGTAATTCTCGACAATCGCCTGGAACTCCTCGGCGATGTTCGCGCCACGCAACGTCACGGTTTTCTTGCCATCCACGAACACCGGCGCAGCAGGCTGTTCACCTGTGCCCGGCAGCGAAATGCCGATATTGGCGTGCTTGCTTTCGCCCGGCCCGTTGACGATGCAGCCCATCACCGCCACGTTCATGGTTTCAACTCCCGGGTATTGCTCTTTCCATACCGGCATCTGGTCACGCAGGTAAGTTTCGATTTTTTCCGCCAGCTCCTGAAACACCGTGCTGGTCGTGCGGCCACAGCCGGGGCAGGCCGTCACCGCCGGGGTAAAGGAACGCAGGCCAAGGCTTTGCAACAGTTCCTGCGCCACGCGCACTTCACGGGCGCGGTCGCCATTGGGTTCGGGCGTCAATGAAATACGAATCGTATCGCCTATGCCTTCCTGCAACAGAACGGAAAGTGCAGCAGTCGAAGCCACAATGCCCTTGCTGCCCATGCCTGCCTCGGTAAGACCCAGATGCAGCGCATAGTTGCAGTTTTTCGCCAGGTCGCGGTACACGGCAATCAAGTCCTGCACGCGACTGACTTTGCAGGAGAGAATAATCTGTTCCGGCTTCATGCCCAATGCCTCGGCCTGACGAGCGCTATCCAGCGCCGAGCGCACCAGCGCCTCACGCGCCACCGCGCCTGCATCTTTGGGTGTTTTGCGCATGGCATTTTCATCCATCACCACGGCCAGCATCTGCTGGTCGAGGCTGCCCCAGTTGGCGCCGATACGCACGGACTTGCTATATTTCAGCGCCGACTCGATCATCATGGAAAACTGCGTGTCGCGCTTATCGGCAAACCCGACATTGCCGGGATTGATGCGGTATTTGGCCAGTGCCTGCGCCATTTCCGGGAAATCGCGCAAGAGTGTGTGGCCATTATAATGAAAATCGCCAATCAATGGCACGGCGGGGCCGTGAGCCAGTAGTTTTTCATAAATCTTCGGCACGGCCGCCGCAGCCGCCTCGTTATTCACCGTGATGCGCACCACTTCCGAACCCGCTTCGGCCAAAGCGCGCACCTGCGCGACCGTGGCAGCGACATCGGCAGTATCGGTATTGGTCATCGACTGCACCATAACCGGGGCGTCGCCGCCAACCATGACATGCCCGATATTTACACGATGAGATTTACGGCGTTTCAATGGTTCGTTCATAACGCTTGAGTTAATGGGCCAATTCCATAATGGAAGTATGCTGGCTCAACGGGAGCAAGCTCAACTGCGGCTCCGCCATAGTACAGGGCGGGTATAATGCCTCTTGGGGGTGAAGGCAAGCAACTTCGTTTAAAGCCATGATGGAGGGGCCATTTTTAGGCATATTATCCACCATGGAAAGTTCGTGCCCTGGGGGTTTGACCACTGCCCACCACAGCAGATATATCAGTAACAAGGCGATCAGACTACCCCAGATGATTTTGCTGTTAGGTGTTTTTTCACGGTTCAGCACTTGGGGGAAGTAGATGGCACGCTTACCCATCGCCACCTCCACCGCCTCAAAACGCCGCAGGATTTCCTGGGAATCCAGATCGAGGAAGTTGGCATAGCTGTACAGGTAACCCTTGGTGTAAGTAAGCCCGGGAATGGCATCGAGCCTGCCCTCTTCCAACGCCTCCAGATAACGCACGCGAATGTGCAGCGCCTGTGCCGCCTGTTCAATGGGCATCCGTGTTTCCAAACGTGCCGAACGCAGTAAAATGCCTATATCTTCGTAATTATCCATCGCTATACAATGATTTCGTGATCTCTGGCGTAGGCCGCCACCCATTGACGGACGCTCGATTCACCGGAATCCGTCAGATAGTTCAGATACTCTTTTAAAGGTGCCAGCGTCAAGCTGCGTATCATGGTTTTCAGTGGGCCGATTGCCGAGGCCGATACCGATAAGCTGGTAATACCGGCCCCGAGCAGCGCCATCGCGTCCAGCGGCTTCCTGCCCATTTCGCCGCAGAACCCCACCTCCACCTTATACAAAGCGGCTTTTTCGACGATTTTACGTACGATGCGCAGCATCACCGGCGAAAGCGTGTCGTAACTTCCCGCCATATGCGCCGCGCCGCGGTCGCAAGCGAATAAAAACTGCATCAGGTCGTTGCTGCCGATAGAGACGAAATCCACCATCGGAAATAACGTGTCGAGCTGCCAGAGAATCGCC
>Ga0206936_1198_pt1 | contig 15341 bp, 15 predicted proteins | sample Alteio_BWOrgHeat_14_FD_152922 | JGI IMG/M metagenome (GOLD analysis project Ga0206936, IMG submission 152922) | Enriched cells from forest soil in Barre Woods Harvard Forest LTER site, Petersham, Massachusetts, United States -... | ecosystem: Environmental > Terrestrial > Soil > Temperate forest >... | reverse complement strand
AATGAAAAGCGAGTTCTGCCGCAGATGGAAGCGAGAGTGATAAGGCAGCGCAAAGTGCAGCCGAATAAAGCCAATGTGTTGTTTTCATCTAGAGTGACACTCCTTTTTGGACAGCATGAGCATGTGTTTCCTGTTCAGAAACCTTGGTGCGAAGAACGCGAATCTGAAAGAGCAGGCCCTGTGTATTCATTTCCTGTTGGATACGTGCTATGTCTGCGCTATTCAACTCATTGGGTGAGTTTGCAACCTCCAGAAGCACGCGTTCGAGATGATCAAGCGCGGCAGTGAGCAGCGGGTCGTTGGTCTGGGCAATGCTTTGCCGATACAGCCGATTGTCGGTGAGCAGCTGCTGCGCTTCCGAGCGCAGCGGGAGATCCACTTTTTCCTCTTCGGCTCCCACGTGATTCAGCTGAACAAGCAAACGCTCCGACCGGTCGAGGTGATTGTCTAGAACGAATAGAACGACACGTTCCTTTGCTTGCTGTGGGTTACTGGCGAGCGCAGGTTTGCGATGTGCCTGCTCCCAGACTCGTCCAGCCAGGAATGCTCCAGCCACAACTACGAGGAGAGCGGCGGCATACGCCAACTGAGGCCAGTGGAAGTAGATGCGCTTCTTCTTTGTCTGATATGGCTCCAACCGTCCTTCTATGGAGTGCCATACTTGCGCTCCGTAGTCTGAGCCGCGCGCCGGCGGTTCTGGCGAGCGAACGGCGCCAAGCAATTTGCCGAATTCCTCATAGGCCTGCGCACAGTGCAGGCAGGCCTGAAGATGCATCTCGGCCTCAGCCTTATAGAAATCTTCGGAGTAGTAGTGCTCGATCAGTTCCTCTTCTGTTAAGTGCTTCATGATTTCACCCAAAGCGGCGCCAGGGATTGGCGCAATTTCTGTACAGCTCGAAAGACGGCTTGTTTAGCAGAGTTCGGTGCGATTCCAAGTGCGATTGCGATCTCATCCGTCGAGCGATCTTCCATGTGGCGCAGCACAAAAGCGATGTGCTCTGTCGGGGTAAGCTTCTCCATTGCTGCTTGCCTGCGTGTTTCAATCTCCAGACTTAGCAGCAGCCGGTCTGGGCCGGCGGATCCATCCATTAGCTGAACAGTTGGTTGTTCTCCGTCATATTCCTCGGCAATCGGCGAAGCCGTGTGCTTCTTGCTTTTGCTGAGGACATCGAGTGCGCAGTTCATGGCAATCCGGTAAATCCATGTTCGAAAGTTGGCTTGAGCATTGAAGCGTTCGAGGTTGCGATAACCACGGAGGAAAGTTTCCTGCACGACCTCGTCTGCGTCTGCGTCGTTTTCAGTAATGCGGAAGGCTACACGAAAGACACTTAGACTGTGGCGTGCAACAAGCAGGCCGTAGGCGTCTTTGTCACCGGCAAGAGTTGCCCGGATGAGCGCGTGGTCGTCATTCCCCATTCAGCGCATTAGACAGGATTATGGGTTTCCGGTTAGGAAGATTTTTTTGCTAGTGAATTACGGGTGCCGAATTCACCAGAATCCCAAGGCTGTTTGGTAAGTCGGTAAGTGAAAGCATCTGTGTTCTAGCGGCGTGCCATAGCGATTTGGAGCTGATCGACAAGAATGAATCATAATTTGCAAACATGCGTCACTTCTGTTCCTTCATGAACGTCCTCACAAGACCGCCAATCTCGTTAGCCTTGGTATCGAGAGCGAAGTGTCCCCCATCGAGAACGTGCACTTCCGCCTTCGGCACATCCTTGCGATATCTTTCGGGCTCGCCAGGATCGAAGAAAAGATCATGCTTACCCCAGATGACTAGGAGTTTTGGCTTTACCTTCTGCATCCAGGATTGCCATTTCGGGTAAGCGTCGACGTTAGTGCGGTAGTCATAGAACAGATCGCTTTGAATCTGCCCTGGCCTGGAGCATTGAGGAAAGCATTCTCATCCGTCCAGAGTCCGGGGCGTAAAGTTCTACGTTAGTATCATCGCCCACATGGCGAGTTCTGGTGGCCTGGAGAGACAGTAGGTTCTTACGAAGCGCCTCCTCCTGTGCAACGCGGTCGGCCCAGAAAGCTCGCCGCGTCGCCCAGTTCACGCCCAGGCCCTCGTTATGAGCGACCGCATCCTGCACGATGAGAGCCCGCACGCGCTCTGGATGCGCCAATGCCATGCGAAACCCAACCGGGCCACCGTAATCCTGCATGTAAAGGGTATATTTCGACAAGCCGAGCGTTTGGGTGAAATCCGCCATGATTGAGGCCATGCGGTCAAACGTATATCCGAATTCCTTAGGATCGGGCCAGTCGCAGTGACCGAAGCCGGGATAGTCAGGCGCAACAAGGTGGTAGTCATTTGCCAACCGCTGGAAGAGCGGCTCAAACATGCGCGAAGATGACGGAAGACCGTGGAGCAGCAAGATCGTCGGTGCGTCCTTTGGCCCTGCTTCGCGGTAGAAGATGTTAAGGCCGTCAACCTTCACCGTGGGGTAGTACACGGGCTGTTGCATCGCACTCTTCTTTCGCTGCGCCAGCATCGTGAGCGGCATGATGGCGACGACTATGATTTGAAAGAGCTGGCGCATTGAGTTGGTTAGATGGCTCATTGGACGCTCCTCAATGCCATTTGATGTTGAATTTCGTAAGCGATACTCACCGTTGATCTGCTCATACGCAGGATAGATTTGCTCGCTCTCCACCAGGATTGGTCGTATGTTTTACTCAACGATAGGGAGCGCCTATCGGATGGAACTCAGGCATCTTTGCTACTTCGCAGCAGTTGTGCAATGGAAAGGACACCGCGAAGCATCGCGGCGTCGTCAGGTGACGGGGGAGGTGCTGCACATGGACGGTGGTGCTCACTCTGGCAAAATGGTAAGCCCAAAGGGCTCGCAGCCGGTCAGTGCGGAGCGCCGGCTGCAGGAACTCGGCATTGAACTTACGCCCCCGCCCACTCCATTCGGTCCCTATGTTGAGACTGTGCAGACCGGAAATCTTCTCTTCCTTAGCGGTATGCTTCCTGCGGTCGGTCACGAACCGAGGTTCTTAGGCCGTCTCGGCCGGGAACTGACGTCGAGCAGGGGCGACAGGCAACGCGGATAGCGGCGCTCAACGTGCTCTCTGCGGCGAGGAAGCATCTGGGTTCATTGGACAAGGTGACGAAGGTCGTCCGTCTCGGAGTGTACATCGTTACCGAGGGAGACTTCTTTGCCCAACCAAAGGTGGCGGACGCAGCCTCAGAACTCTTCAGCGATGTCTTTGGCGAAGATAAGCTTTCCGTTCGCATTGTCCTTGGAGTTGCGAGCCTTCCACTAGGCATGCCGGTTGAACTCGAAGTCACTCTTGAAGTTGAAGCATGAAGAGGGGGCATTGATACCGCTCTTTCTTGCGAGGTTGTTATGGCAGAACCGCGTTCAGCATGGAACCGCACGCGCGTAACGAGCGCACTGGGGATTGACTACCCAATTATTCAAGGACCGCTCGGCGGCTTCTCATCTCAGCGACTTACAGCGGCCGTCTCAAACTTCGGCGGCCTTGGTTCTTTTGGAGCTCACAGCCTGGAGCCGCCAGCGATTCGGGATGTTATCGCGGAGATCCGTTCTCTCACGTCAAAGCCGTTTGCGATCAACCTCTGGGTATCGATGGAAGATGAGGGAGCCTTCAAGTCGAATGCCGAAGCCTTCGAACTTGCTTTAGCTCAGCTCGTTCCACACATCGAAGCGGTCGGCGGTACCCGGCCGGCATTCGCAGCGTATAAGCCAATCCACTTTGAGGATCAGGTTCGCATTCTCTTCGACGCGAAGGTTTCGGTTTTCTCCTTCATCTATGGCATTCCTCCAAAGGAGGTTTTGGACGAGGCTCGACGCCAAAACATTGCCACAATCGGCACGGCCACAACCCCCGAGGAAGCTGTTGCCCTGGAACAAGCCGGCGTCGACATCGTGGTCGCATCCGGCTTTGAGGCTGGCGGACATCGCGGCTCCTTCCTGCGCTCCTCAGAGGACTCGCTCACTGGCACTGTCTCTCTGGTACCGCAGGTGGTTGACGCCGTAAAGATTCCTGTTGTCGCTGCGGGTGGCATCGCAGACGCGCGCGGCATCGCTGCGGCATTTGCGCTCGGCGCCGAAGGGGTTCAAATGGGCACCGTTTTCCTGGCTTGCGAAGAGTCAGGAGCAAGTCCTCTTCATCGCGAAGCGATTCTGAGCGGCGACGCCAGCCATACCTCCCTCACGCGTGGATTTACAGGGCGTCTCGCGCGAGGCATTCAAAATCAATTGCTGAAAGAGATGAATCAACCAGGCGTGGAAGTACTGCCATACCCGCTGCAGCGCGCTCTCATGAGAAACCTTGCTCTGCCCGCGCAGAAGGCTGGCAAAGCAGAGTTGCTCGCGCTATGGGCTGGGCAGAGCGCGAGCCTGGCACGGTGCTCGAGCGTGACAGAGTTACTTCACTCTCTTGTCGAGGGAGCTTCACAAAGAGTTTCTGCTCGTTAGGGTTGGATCAACGCCAAGCTGCTGCCCATTGAAATTAAACCAGACTCAGAGGATCGCCTTCGATTGTCACAGCAACTGGAGTGCGTCCTTGCCGAGGGTGAACTTAAGCGTCTGAGTTAGCGCTCGTACTATACCCGATCACTCGCCGTTGCGCTCCTGGTGCGCAGCGGCAGCAGCCTCAGTCTCCTCTTTATTCGGACGTCGCATGATGCATGGAAGCGGGACCAACAGCAGTACTACGAATCCTAGTATCCACTGCGCGTTTTTGAAACTAAGGAGACTCGCCTGAACCTCCATGTCATCAAAGCGCGTGGAAGCGGCTAGGCAGAGTCAACGCCTTGTCCATGGACTGGTGGCGGGATATCAGGCATGCCACCGATCAGTTCTTCCGCTATGGAACAGGTACGCGATAAACCGTAACGGAGTAGGAAAGTAAGTTCGCCGAGATCTCTCCGGACGTAACATCGACTGTAGATGATACCGGGGCAATAGCTGTCGGGTAATCAAAGCTATTTTCACCGTCCAGATCGGCACTTTGAAGGACCGTTGCTTTCGCCGTTCCGGATGCGCTCATGCCATTCAGGTGAATCTTTAATGATCGACTCGCAGAGGTATTGTTGATCGCCTTCACGATCAATTCATGGCTTCGTTCGTCGAACGCTGCGCTTGTGTACAGTCCGCTGTCGATCGCTTGAGTTATGGGTACAATGCGCGTCCCTGCATTGTTGGCGAAGACATTCTGAACGTAGTAATTCGGCGTCCCATACGAACGTAGATTATCGAACCAGATCGCATCAGGCTTCCACTGCCATGCATCGACGTGCGCCAGCAGGGGTGCATACGAAGCCATCCGGACGACGTCGCCGTTGCGTTCGAGTCCTGTCATGAATGCAGCCTCTGCAATCGCTGTCTTCCAATTGTTGCGGTTCTGCGTGCTCGTCGCGCCGACGGATTGAGCAGCATATTCTCCAGCAAATATTTGTGGACCTTTCCTGTCATAGTGATCGTAACGGCTAGTATTCGTGAGGAACCACTCAGGACTCATGTAGTAGTGTTCGTCTACGATGTCCGGGTGGAGTTGCTTCCATGTCGTCCACATGCTGTCGAAAGTTTCACCGGAGGGAGATGGCCCCGCCGCAACGACCAGCTTGATCTCAGGATGTTTGGCCTTCAAAGCCGCGGCAAAAACCTTGTATCGTTCGACATACTTAGGGCCCCACTGCTCATTCCCGACACCAAGCATTTCGAGATGAAAAGGCTTGGGGTGCCCCATCTGCGCGCGAAGCTTGCCCCACGGTGTTGTGACCGGGCCATTGGCAAAGTCAATCAGGTCGAGTGCGTCTTTTACATATTCATCCAGTTGGTTCAACTGCGCTGTCTCGCCTGAGTTGAACTCACACGCCATGCCGCAATTGAGAATTGGCAGTGGCCTCGCGCCGACATCCTCGGCAAGTTGAAAGTACTCATAAAAGCCCAGCCCGAATGATTGGAAGTAATCGGGAGCAGGCCGCTGGTCAAACTCATTATTCCAGCGATTGATGATGGTTGTTCGCTTGTCAATATCCCCCACAGTCGTCTTCCAGCGATAGCGCGTCAATAGCTGTCGCCCTTCGACGATGCAACCTCCAGGAAAGCGAATGAAACCAGGATGCATGTCATATAAAAGTTGGACGAGGTCCTTTCGCAGTCCATTTGGCCGCCCCTTCCAGGTATCCACTGGGTAGAGCGAGATCATATCCAGGTCTGCATATCCGATACCGTCGACGAATAAGTTTAGCCGCGCCTTTTGAACCGTAGCCGTGGAGTGGATTACGGTTTCGTACCGCTTCCATGTTCCATCGAAACCTTCCAGCTTGCCGCTCCCGATCTCGTGCCCCGCGGCATCGGTAAGAGCGGCTCGGATCACCTTTAGGCCGCCACTTCGCACATAGGCCGAGAATCGGTACTCCGCATCCTTCTGAACTCCCATGCCACGAAAGCCCGTGTTGTACAAGCTGTACCCCGGCTCGTAGGCACGAACTCTCAGGTAGTGGGGGTTGGTCGCGTATAACGGTGCTTCGGTTCGAACGCTGATCTCGCCTTTCGGCGCAGCGATCCCCTTGTCGCTGAAGCCGAGCGTTGCATGCCAGCCAGTCAGCGGCTCCTGAAATTCGAAGGAGCGGTTCTTCACCAACTCAGGGTAGAGACCGCCGTCCGCTGCAAAATTGATGTCCTCGAAGAAGATGCCAAACATCTGAGGAGAAATCGCAGCACCCGGATGCGCAGCGTCTACGTCGATGATGGCTGGATTCTGTTGCGCGCGACAGCTGGCAGCTAAAGACGCAATTGTTAGCGTAAGGATGAAAAGTAAACGCAGTCTACGCATAGGGGTGTACCGTCGCCTCGTATTTGAGATTGCCCGTTGATTCTTCGTTTACATCATCCTCGTCTTGTATCAGTTTTTGCTGCCAGCTGTCTCTGGTGCGAATCATCGAGGCGCTACCAGTAGAACATTGTGGACTTCCGGGCTATCGCAACTCTGCCATTGGCTTTCCCGGCTCAGCTCGAAGGCTTGCACTGCCCGAAGTTAAGCCAGGCGCACTGGCGGAAAGTCCGATGGTCCCTGGCATTCTCGACGTCCGCACCACGACCAGCGCGCGTCCGTTGAAGAGTGCACGGTGGTCGCCCTGGTACGGCTCCGTACTTTTCCCGTCTCCGTTGCCTACGGCAATGATCGTGCCGGCGCCGCTGAGTTTGAACTGTACCTCAGCCGACGCATTGGGTTGAAATCTCCTTTGCGCATCTACTGCTTCGACGGTGATGAACGAAAGATCCTCGCCGTCTGCCTGCAGTACGCTGCAATCCGCCATAAGCCGGAGTTTTGAACGGAGTAAAACGAGCCACACGACCCGATAGCGCTCCGAACTCTGTCTGTTGTGACATAATCAAGAAGGATACTGACCAGTCAGTTTATTGCCAACGTCAAAATTAGAGGAATGTTGAAATAGGGAGTGCCCATGCAAACTCTGAGTAAACAACAGCTTCGTATCAAGGAAACGCAGGCCAGGCTTCTCAGTGCCGCCGAAGAAATCTTCGTGCGCGACGGATTTGAAAGCGCTCAGCTCGATGAGATCGCCGCAGCAGCGGGCAGGAGCAAGGGAGCGGTTTACACACACTTCAAGAGCAAAGAAGATCTGTTTCTTGCTCTCTTCGAATACCGAACCAGATCATATATTGATCGGCTCTTCGACAGCCTCAGAAAGTGCACGAGCCGGAAACAAAGTATGGAGGCTTTTCGTGGTTTCTTTGTTGACCTCGTGCAGGACAGGGCATGGTCTGTTCTGACTCTTGAATTCAAACTATTCGCACTCCGTCGTCCGGAATCGAAAGAACGGTTTCGCAAAACATTTGAAATGTCGAAGACGAATGATGATTCGATCCGCGACAAGGTGTTCGGGCAACTTACGCGGGAACAGAAAAAGGACAACGACTTGTCGCTGATAGCGTTGGGGCCGGTCGTCTCTGGCTTGATCCTCGAGAGCCACTTCGAACCAGATATTCTCTCAGAGAAAGCGCTGCGCCGCCTTTTAGGCCGGATCTTCGATGCTCTCTTTCCAGCCAGTAGTTAGACCCACGTCCCAGACACAACTAAGAATAAAACAATCTATATAAGTGCACGACCTGGGAAGCACGTTTCAGTTTCCGTGTTACCTAAACCAACAAGCCATATTAGTATTACGAACGAAGATACGGGGATGCTTGTCTTGATGCCGTGAACTTTGCTGACCAGATTTGACGAGGTTTGGCCAGGACTGATGCTGTTCGCACCGCACCTTGGTTTCGCGCAGCATAGGCTCGGACCAGTGATCTACTCAGGGAGAACGCATGAAATATTTCGCCTTGGCGGCTGTCTTTTGTCTACTCATACCGTTGCTTGCTCAGCAATCGGTACCCGAAATCAAGTTTCACGCGCAAACCGATTTCTTCAAGCTGCCGTCAGACCTTTATTTTGGCGAAGCCGCAGGCGTGGCTGTCAACTCAAAAGGACACGTTTTCGTTTTCTCTCGTGGCAGCACGACTGGCCCGGGTTATGGCGCTGCGGCCGCCCAATTGCTCGAGTTCGACGCCGACGGAAAATACATCCGCGAGATCGGCCACAATTTGTATGCGTGGAGTTATGCCCATGCCGTCAAGGTCGACAAGGAAGATAACATCTGGGTTGCCGACAAGGGTTCGGATATGGTCGTTAAGTTTAATCCGGAAGGCCGTGTATTAATGGTCTTCGGTCGCAAGCAGGAGGCCTCAGACGAAGGCACTGGTCCCCTCAAGCACCCTCGACCACCGCTACCTCCGATCGATGGAGAGTTTCGACAGGTAACAGATATCGCCTGGGACCCGGCCGGCAATACCTACATCAGCGACGGTTACATTAATTCCCGCATAGCCAAGGTCGATAAGGATGGTAACTGGATCAAGTCCTGGGGCGAGCCCGGAAATGGTCCAGGTCAGTTCAATACTCCGCACAGTATTGCCGCTGACGACGGAGGCAATGTGTATGTTGCCGACCGCGGCAACGGGCGTATTCAGGTGTTTGATGGAGATGGCAAGTTTCAGCGCGAGATCCACATCAACGTGCCGTACGATCACAAGATTCATCCTTGGCTGGGGAACGCGCCTTCAGGAGTGCCAGCCACCCCTGAAGCGCCAGCGCCCTTAAACAAGACAATGTTGAACGGCTCTCCCTGGGCGATTTGCATCACGCCCGGACCTCATCAGGTTCTTTATGCGTCCGATGGTTATCCAGGGCGAATCTATAAACTTACTCTGGATGGCAAAGTACTTGGCGTGCTCGGTACCACTGGTCACGGCCCAGGCCAGTTTGGCTGGATTCACGAGTTGGCATGTCCGTCTGAGAACGTTTTGTATGCAGCCGAATTGCTGAATTGGCGGGTACAAAAGTTAACTCTTGAACCCACGCAGTAATGGACGCCTAGCGAACTTCCGGAAGTTTACAATGTTGAAGTCCTTTAGTAAATGCGTAGATTTGCGCGTCATTGATGGCTGGCTCTCAACATAGGTTTGAAAACGGCAGGCAGCCTTGCCCCTGGAGATTTTGGTGAGATGGTTGAAAACACGGCGAGTCCAAAGTTGGATCACCAAAGACGTATCCTTGACGCTGCTTCTGAAAGTTTCCTTGAGAATGGATTCGAATTTACGAGTACAGCGGATATCGCGAAGCTCGCGAGAGTCTCGAAGCGCGAGCTTTATGCCTGCTTTGCCGACAAGCGCTCGATACTTGCCGCGGTAATCGCTCAGCTCCAACTCGAGATCCATGCTCAGATGAACGTAAGCTGGTCATCCGGTGACGACATTCGCAAAGTGCTCACAAGAGCTGGAACCGACATCCTGAACTTTATCCATTCTGATAAATTCGGAAAGCTGTTCAGAATTGTGGCAGCTGAGACGTCGCGGGACCCCGTGTCCGCAGAAAAGTTCTATCTGCTCGGGCCTGACACTGGCCGCGAAAATACAGCGACCTTCATCAAGCGTCAGATGGCTGCGGGCTTTCTTCGAAAGACAGACCCCTTCCAGGCTGCCGACGATTTTCTGGATCTGATTATTAGTGCGCGATACCTGACAGCCGTTGTGCTCGGGCAGAATCAAGAGGTTCTCAATACCCGAAAACACGTCCAACATGCAGTCGAAATGTTCCTTTGTTACTATGCGCCGTCCAATACATCGAGTTCATCGCGTACCCGCAACACATCCCGAAAGCAATCATCACGCGCCTCAGTTGCGAAACGCTAGCGCGAGACCTGTTCAGGCACTTCTACTTACCCCGGCGACTACTACCTTCACATTTCTGATTCGACCTTGCAGCGCACTGCATACATCTTCAACAAGGCTCATGTCCCGCAGTCCACAATAGACGTAGTGATCGGGACGAACGATTACCGCAACGCACCCATGCCTGTCAAACCAGGCTGCAGCCACCCCTTCCGCATCGGTAGAGTGTTCGCCTCCCAAAGCGAGAGCATGAATTCCAAACTGCTCAGTTTTCGGGCGCTCAGTTTCGATCCGGCCATCCAAAAACAATCGCCATCCTAGCCCTGTGATGTTATCCAGCAAAGCCACTCCAGTTGGCGTGGAAAGAGTCGGTTGGGGGAACAGAGTACCCGCTGCTGGGTCATATTCGGGAGCGATAAGGCCCGACTGAAGCGGCGGCACAATCTCCTGGCGCGTTACAAAGGGAGCCTTTCCGTCCCCTTGCTTAAGAAGAGATTCATCACGCAGGCGCGCCGCTTCCGGATTGCGTTCACAAATTGCCGCACCAATGTGCTTGATGCGCTCCGTCAGAGTGCGTACATGTTGGCTGCGTTCCTCTTCGTACGTATCGAGAAGCGTGTCTCCAGCTTCACCACCTAAAACTGCTGTCATCTTCCAGCAGAGATTAGTGACGTCGCGAATGCCCTGACACATGCCTTGACCGATGAACGGAGGCTGTTGGTGCGCTGCATCTCCCGCGATGAACACCCGGCCATCTCGCCACCTGTCAGCAACCAGCGCATGAAAGCGATAACTGCTGGCCCGCCATAACTTCCCGTCCGTTGGATTGAGCCATCGCGACAACAGATCCCACACCTTGTCCTCTTGTTCCATTTGGAGCGGATCTTCTCCAGCATTCAGCATGATCTCCCAGCGGCGATGATTTCCCGGCCCGATGATGTAAGTGTACGGGCGGTCAGGGTCGCAATATTGTGCACATACAGGCGGCAACTTCGCCAAGGCGTCATCGTTTACGAGGAGATCAACGACCAGCCAGGGTTCATCAAATCCAAGGTCATCGAGAGAGAGATTCACAAGGCGCCGAACGGTACTTGATGCGCCATCGCATCCAATCACGTACGCGGCTCTCACCATCTCGGTCCTTCCATCTTCATCTTGAATCGTCAGCGATACGCCGTCCTCTCGTTGCTCCAGGCCGATAACTTCTTTAGCTAGATCCACCTTCACGGATGCATGACTTTCTGCCCGGTCCCGCAGTATTCTCTCCACAGCAGGCTGTGTGAACACCATGTTCGGCAGGTAGCCAAGCGGATAAGGCGGAGGAACAACACCGATGCGCCGGATCAGTTGACCCGCAGCGCCGTAGTGCTCAGAGTCTCCGAATGGGGCAGTATGCGGAAGAACCTTTTCGACTACCCCGATGTTCTGGAAGACCCGCAGAACTTCGTGATCGAGAGCCATTGCTCTGGGTATCTCCCAAATCGCGCGGCTCTTCTCGACGACAAGAGTTTTCACACCTGCCTGACCCAACCAGCACGCAGCAATCGCTCCAGCAGGGCCAAAGCCCACAATCACTACATCGAATTCTGATTTAGCCCTCATGAACTCAAAGGCCCTCCCGTCTCGCTGCGAAGTGATTTGTTGTCTACCTTCGGGGTTGCGAAGTGAATCGCCAACTGTGCTTGTTTGACATAGCTGGGCTTGGGCGGAGCGATACCCCAGTGATCAGTCCGGCCCGCAGGCCACACCCAATAATCCGGACCATGCGCCTGGTAATCCTCGCCTACTTGCAGCACCTCAGCCGTGTACTCAATCACAAATCCAAATGGATCCACAAAATAAGCGAAAACATTGTCGCCTGGCCCGTGTCGCCCAACACCCCAGCCGATCGGGAATCCATTGTCGATCATTCGACCCGAGCCGCGCATGACTGATTCGAGGTCAGGCATCATGAACGCGACGTGGTTGAGTCCATTTACGCCTGAGTCTGCCAGGACTATCGAATGATGATCCTGATTACAACTAAGGAACGCCATAGCCTTTGATCGGTCGGTCAGCTTAAATCCCAATGCATTCTGAAAAAAGTGGCTCGTTGCTTTAATGTCAGCGCAGTTGAGATTAACGTGTGACATGCGATAGGGACATGAGCATCGTGTGTCTTTATAGTCGTGCAGTACATCGCCGTGATGGAAGCGCAGAACATATCCCTCCGGGCTTAACACCTTGAGAACGAGTCCTCCATCAGGCTCACCGTTCGGCCCGACGGCTTCGATGATGCGTCCATTTACCGTGGTGACCGCCGTAGCTATCTGCGATAGTGTTTCCCCCGCTGCCACGCGAAAGCTCACTGACAGAATTTCAGAGCGATGATGTGGATGCAGCGCCAGCACATGATGTTCTCGCCCAGTTGCACGCAGGTAGACAACACCGCCCTGTCGTACAGCAACAGCCAATCCCCAGCTCTCTGTATAGAAAGTCTCAGCGCGCGCGACGTCAGGAACTCCAAGGTCCACGCTTCGTATCGCGATGACTGAGAACTCGCCCACTTTGACCTCCATTTCGTGCAGATTTCGTCGCATCAGAATTACTAGAGCACTTCGTCCGAGATTCCGTTTCGCAGAACGCCAATCCCTTCAATTTCCACTTCTACAACATCACCAGGCTTCATCCAGAGTGGCGGATTTCGCTTCACCCCAACACCGCCAGGCGTTCCAGTCACGATAACGTCTCCACATTCAAGAGGATTGAAAGAAGAGCAGTACTCGATGAGAGTTGGAATATCGAAGATCATTTGTCCAAACGTAGCTTGTTGCACAATTTGTCCATTGAGCCGAGTCATAATCGTGCGCTTTCCGAGATCGGGAAGCTCATCCGGCGTGACCATCCACGGTCCGAAACTGCCTGTCTGCGGAAAGTTCTTTCCTGGTGTGAACTGATGCGTATGATGTTGCCAATCACGCACGCTCCCGTCGTTGTAGCATGCATAACCTGCGATGTGATCGAATGCTCGATCCCTTGAGATGTAGCGCCCTCCCTTGCCGATGATTAGAGCCAACTCCCCTTCGAAGTCAAGATCAGTCGACACACGCGGGCGAACAATGTCAGTCAGATGTCCGGTCTGCGAGTTAGGAAATCGGGTGAAAATCGTCGGGTGAGCGACCTCGGCTCTTCCCGTTTCTTTCCGATGCATCTCGTAATTCAGACCGACGCAGAATATCTTGTCAGGATTGGGCACTACTGGCAGCCAGCTAAGATCCGCCAAATCGTAGCGCGGACCAGAAGCGCTTGCTGCTTGCGCCTCGTCATATCCACCTTGCGCAATGAGAGACTTAAGATCTGGAAACCGTCCACTAAGAACACTGCCAATATCTACGGCCGTCTCTTCTTCAACCATTCCCCAGGTTATATTCTCTCGAATCTTGAAAGTAGCGAATCTCATTTCAATACCTTTCAATGAGCGACGAATCAGCCGCGATTTGTGCAGTACCTGCACCGCCTTGGGTCAGCGTTCTGAAACTCAACAGAGAGCCACAAGCTCAAATGGTACCTGCGCGTACCATAAATCTGTCAACCAGATTAGCCGCATAATTTCGGCTTTACAAAGCAGTTCCGTGTTTGCTATGAATTCCGTTATAGCTTGGTACGCTATGGTACCGTTCTTCAGAACTAACGGTGATCATGCGCAGCAGACACCACGCCGCAAACAAATCAATATTAGCCGGAACGCGCCCCGAGCATCGCCGTTTGCAAGCAATGAATTGAGGTCAATCATCATGGTTAGGAACGAATTGCCTGCAACCCAGGCTCCTTACAAAATCGATGCGGGTGAGGGAATTCGCTACGTATTCGGAAACCATCTCGCTACTGTTATTGCCCGGCCCGAGGAGTTTGGGCAATCCGCTTCTGGAACTATCCTGACTGGGGCCAAGGGGGTCACATTTCCGCCTCATCGGCATCGAACAACTCACGAGGCCCTGTTCGTTCTGGAAGGCGTCCTTTCTCTGCATCTGGATAACAAGAGCTACCTGCTCACGCCCGGAGATTACGTAAACATTCCTCCCGGCACCGCGCACGGGTATAGCTTCCTTGACCATCGTGGTAAGTTGCTGACCTGGTGCTTCGGTGGAAACGCTGCAGACATCTATGCTCGGATTGGCAAACCCTACTCAGGCAATGTCTATGCCGAAAGCGCTGACCCGATAGAGTGGGCAGTGCTCGACGACTCAGTTGATACCGAAATCATTGCGGCAGATTCGCAGCACGAAGATCACTACGAAGCGAAGCTTACAACTGCTCCCGATGGCATGGTTCCGTTTGTCCTGGCAGCCAGCGAAGGAGAACGCATGATTGCAGGCGACCAGGTATACACAATCCTGGGGAACCAAGCCCATAGCAATGGGACATTCATCTCGCTCCTCACGGAAGGTCCGATCGGCTTTCCCATTCCGCGCCATCGTCACGAAAGAGTGACGGAATTGTTCCACTGTCTGAATGGCGAAATGGAGATGTTTGTCGAGGATGGTTTTATCACGCTCAGTCCTGGTGATTTCCTCCATGTTCCGCCAAAGACGGCTCATTCATTCCAACTCAAAAAGCATGACACTCGCTTTCTCGGCTTTGTCACGCCGGGCGATTTCGAACCATTCTTCCGTTATCTATGTACTCCCTTTGATGGATACCGCTATCCCCTGGTACCCCCTCCGTTCCGGTTTGATCGTGTAATTCAGCACCTCTCTGAACTGGATTTAACGATTCTCGAGCATCCTGGCGGGCCTCCACCTCAGGCGCGAGTAGGCTGATTGGAGTGAATGATCGAGATGAGTGAGCGAGATCCAGAGGTACGCATCCACGCAGACCAGGTATACAGCCATGCGGGAGGTTCCGAGCGATTGGCGGATATCTATATTCCCGCAGCGGCGAACGCGCCGTTACCGGTCGTGATCTGGCTTCACGGGGGTGGATGGCGCTTCGGGGATCGCCGCCTTGCGCCAGACCTTGGACTCTTTGCGCGAGAATCAGGGCTTGCGATCGTCAGCATTGATTACCGGCTTAGCGATGAAGTGAAGTTTCCTCTCCCCGTTGAAGATGTGAAGACAGCCGTACGCTGGGTACGGAAGGTAGCAT
>Ga0206936_1197_pt1 | contig 15395 bp, 13 predicted proteins | sample Alteio_BWOrgHeat_14_FD_152922 | JGI IMG/M metagenome (GOLD analysis project Ga0206936, IMG submission 152922) | Enriched cells from forest soil in Barre Woods Harvard Forest LTER site, Petersham, Massachusetts, United States -... | ecosystem: Environmental > Terrestrial > Soil > Temperate forest >... | reverse complement strand
AGTACGCCATCGTGCATCGAAGCGCGAATCTCAGAGTGGCCGCCAGTAGAAAAATATGGCTCCCGCCTCACCATCATGAATTGCCCGCAGCCCGCCGCAAATCCACTGCTTCCACTCAAGCGCTCCCCAGGCAAAGGCAAGAAGCCCAGCAGCACAAAATGAATCAGGGGCAGCAACAGCCACTCCAGAAAAGTCTCGGTCTCCTGGCGAGGAAAGCCGCTCACCAAGGCTCGCTCGTCCTCTCCCGGCGCAATGTAATTCAACTCGCTGAGCATTCGGTAAAGCGCCTCAGGCCCAAGGCGAACATCCGCATCCAGAAAGCAGAAAACATCATGCGTCGCCAACGAGGCCAACACCCAGCAGGCGTGCTGCTTGCCGTTCCAGCCCTTTGGCAATATCGGAGCCGGTTCGAGCCGTATCCGCAAATCCTCGTCGGCAATGGCCTGCACGATCTCACCGGTGCGATCGGTCGAGGCGTCGTCAAGAATGACAATCTCGAACTCCACTCCGCGCGAAGCCAGTACCGATTCAATCGTCGATGCGATCGAGTCTTCTTCGTTCCGCGCAGGAATCAGAACGGAAACCGGGGGAAGCACACGCTTATTCCATGGCGGGCCCGGGCGTCGAAAGAACCACACATTGATTGCAAACAGGAAGGCAGGAATGGCGGCGCAGATCACGGCAAGCGGAACGAGCACCTGCAGCGGATCGATTCCGACAGACAAATCCAAAACCAGTGTCACATGGGAACTGAGCGTAATCACCGATGGAGGCTTCCGTGATCGTGATAGTACGGTCGCCCTGAGATGGCGCAAATCAGTCGCTTCCACACTTCATAGACACCGCCCACGCCGCCGCTTCCTGACAGAATCGTCTCGAATGCATCAGGGTCGCGTTCCGTCGCCAGCATGGTCAGCTCATCGAGCGTCGCGGACATCGCGTACGACAGCAGGTTGGTCCAGGTGCGGGCATCTTCCATCGCGCCGTCGGCAATCTCCAGCGGCTCGCCGATATTGACCAGAATCTCCGGCAGCCGCTCATTCCAGAATGTGTACTCAATCGCCACCGGGACACAGGTCAGTCTCCCATTTCGGCTCATCAGCGCCCCCAGACCAGGCCTAAACTCGACGGGCCGCTTGCGCACATCATTGAACTGACTCTCGGGCGTTATCCAGAGAACCGATCCCGGACGCGCCAGCACTTCGTGCCCCGCGCGCAGCAGTTGTGACGCGCCGCGCATCGAAGCGCCATCGACCGGGAAAAACCCCATCGGCTTGAAAATACTGTAGTGATCGAGCGACATTGCATCCATCGGAGCATAATGCTCGCGCTGGGGAAGCAGTGACTGGCCCAGAATCATCGCTGTCAGAGGATCCCACCAGGAGGAGTGATTGGCAAAGAGAATCAGCGGCTCGGCCTGCGGCGGAATCCGGCCGGCATTGGCGACGCGCACGCTATGAAAATGGCGGCGCATGTACCAGCGAAGATAGATGGAAAACAGGCCGATCGCGCGTACAGAGGGAGTTCGCAACTCTCCGCCGGATCGGGCCGTATTCACCTGCGTTCGCGTCATACCGATGTTTGATGCTCCTCAACCGGACTGTGCGGCATTCGCGTGCCGGGCTCCGCGACCCCTTGTCCTGCATTTCCTTTACGATAACGCTGATCCAAAGCGTCTGCCGCAATCCACCCCGACATTAGTACCATAGGCATCCCAGGACCGGGATGCGCCGCTCCGCCTGCGAGAAAAAGCCCATCCAGGTCGCGACGCCGATTCGATGGCTTAAAAGCGCCGGTCCAGCGCCCGTGGCTCGACAGCCCATAGATCGCTCCGTTGAGCACCTTGTATCGCTCGTGGATATCCAACGGAGTCAAGGCTCGCTCAAACACAATCCGCTCCTCGATATCGGGCATTCCGGCCACGCGCTTCAACTTATCCAGAATAATCTGCCGGTACCGAGGAAACATCTCGTTCCAATTGTGCTCCGGGCGCAGGTAAGGCGTATGCACCAAAACGTACAGCGCATCGCCGCCGTGTGGCGCGGTGACTGCTTCAGTTCTCGAAGTTGAAGCCAGGTAACAGGTAGGGTCGGGCGCCAACTGGCCCAGATCGTAGATGTGGTGAAACTCTTCCTCCGGATTACACGAGAAGACAAAACAATGGTGCGCCAGATGTTCGTAGCGCTTATTCAATCCAAGATAGAGCACTACTCCGGAGCATGCGGGTTCATATTCCCGCTGCTTCTCAAATCGCTTTGCGAGGTCGCCGCCCACCAGTTCACGATAGGTACGAACAGCATCTTCGTTTGACACTACCGCGTCAAAAAGCAGCGTCTCACCGGTTGAGGTCATCAGCCCTGTGACCTTCTCCTGATCGATTTTCAATCGCTCAACTTCCACGGACGTGAAGTACTTCACGCCCAGTTCATGCCCCAGCTTTACCAGCGCCTCAGGAACGGCGCGCGTTCCACCTGTCGGATACCAGATGCCTTCTTCGGATTGCATATGGCCAATGGCGCAAAGGATCGCCGGCGAAGCATCCGGCGATGAGCCGACGTACTGAGTGTAGTGATCCAGCATCTGCGCCACGCGGGTGTCGGGGATGAACTCGCGAATCGTTTCGCTCACCGTCTGCCCCAGCCGCATGCGCAATACATCTTTCAAAACCGCGATGGAGAATGCGCCCTTCAAGTCGAGCGTATCCATCATCGTGCCCACGGGCCGCCAGAAGAAGAACTTGTTGCTGATCGCATGCAGTTGTTCACTGAGCCGCTGAAACTTCAGAAAGCCTTCGCCCATGCCCGGCTTCAACTCGTCGAGCGAACCGGCCATTGCCTGCAGGTTGTCTTCGAGATCCAGAACCAGCCCGTCGTCGAAGAAACAGCGCCATTGCGGGTCGAGTCGAACCATGTTCAGGTAGTCCTCGAGCTTGCGGCCGGCCTCGGCAAAGATGCGCCGCAGCACCGACGGCCGAATCAGAATCGTGGGGCCCATATCGAAGCGGAATCCTTCTTCTTTAAGCACAGCCGCCTTGCCGCCCAGCCATGGATTTTTCTCGAAAACTTCAACCTGATAGCCGCGGGCCGCCAGAGTCACCGCTGCGGCCAATCCTCCAAGTCCCGATCCAATGACCGCAATGCGCACGCTGCTGTCTCCTCTTGCCAATCTTCGCTAACTCAGTTTTCTTCCAGCTCGCCATAGCCGCATCAGCCCGGTCCATTTCCTGCCTATACTGCCGTGCAGCATCTCCGCTAGTCCTGCAAATAACTCGACATGAGTGTCTCCCGTGGGTTCATACGCACGTCGCGAATATTTGCGTTGCGTCTGTATCGTTCGCGGCGTGGTCATTGCCAGCAAACCTTCCGCGCCGCGCGTCACGCCGAACCCGCTGCGCCCGCGTCCGCCGAAAGGAATGCGCGGATCTGCAGTTGGGATGACGATATCGTTGATCAGCACATTTCCCACTCGAATTCGACTTGCGAGCTGTCTCGCTTTATCTTCAGGACCAAAGATCGACACTGTCAGCGCGTATGGACAAGCCGCATTCACTGCCAGCGCCTCATCGAGATTGACGGCACGCATTACGGTCAAAATCGGCGCGAAGATCTCTGTCTGCATCGACAGCAAAGCCGGCGTTGCGTCACAAATCAGTGTCGCGGACGATGCACTGCGCTCAGCCACATCACCGATTCCGTCAAGCAGAATTTTCGCTCCCTGGGCACGAGCATCCGCGACCAAAACCACCAGCAACCTAACGGTCTCCGGCGTAAGCTCGACCGGAGCAATCTCGCGCAGCTCCGCAGTTAACCGGCGTTCAAAATCGGTCGCAATCTCGTCAGCCATTCCTGCCAGAAACACCCGCCGCGGAGCCATGCAGGTAAACGAGCCGTTGAAACGCAAGCCGAATCCCAACGCCGACACTGTTCGCTCGATATCCGCGCCCGGCAGCACAAAGACCGCATCACATCCGGAAAGCTCCATCGCGGCCGGAGTGAGCGTCTCAGCAAGTTGCCGTAGTACGGCCTTGCCCGTTTCCACAGAACCCGTCAGCACAACGTAATCCACTCCCGCCGTGATCGCCTCCGTCGCCGATTCCACTGAAGCATCGAGCACCGTCAATAGCTCTGGATTTAGCCCGCACTTCACCAACAGCTCGCGCAGAGTGAAGGCCACGGCCTCTGTTCCCGGAGCGGGCTTCCACAATACTGCGTTCCCCGCCACCAGTGCCTGCAATGTCTGGACCCCTGCCAGCAGCAGCGGATAGTTAGCCGCGCCAAGGATAAGCACCACACCCCAGGGAGCGCGCTCCACCTCAGCCTCGACTCCAGACAGCCAGACAGGCCTGCCCTCAGCGCCGATGTTTTTGGCACACAGTATCTCCTTCGCTTCGCGCTCAAGAAACCTGCACGCCTCGATCAACGGCAACACTTCCGACACAAGAGAATCCGCAACAGTCCGGCTCAGTGCCCCCGCCAACTGCAAGGGGATAGTCTCTGCCAGCTCCGTCGCGCCTGAAGCCAGGCTCTTGCGCAGCCGGCGAAGGATCGCGAGCCGGTCACTCAGCGATGTGGCGGCCCACTGCCTTTGCGCAAGCACAATGCGATCGTGATTAGCGAGATACTCGATCCCCATCCCTCGCTCTACCTGCTGCATTCGATTCTCTCGCAAGTACGAAAAGCAGTGTGAAGTGTGGAGTGTGAGGTGTGAAAAACCAATGCGCTTGCCGTTACATTCCACACTTCACACAGCCTACCGCGCTGCCTCATACGCCGTGCTATTCCCGAGGCGCGGGGCCGCATGCCACTTCGGCTCCAACTTCATATCCTCAAGCAGCAGCCTTGAAGTAATCCGCGCCGACTCAAAGATCACCGGCAACCCACTGCCGGGGTGCGTTCCGCCTCCAACAAGATACACGCCCTCCAGGTCCTCAAAACGATTATGCGGACGCAGGTGCAGCATCTGCCGCAGCGAGTGGGCCATGCTGAACGTCGCTCCAAGATGCAGGTGGAATTCCGAGTTCCAGGTCGCCGGCGTAAGACTTCGTTCCACGCGAATCCGCCGCTCCACATCCGTGATTCCGATCTTCTCCAGTTGCCTCAGCGCCATTGCGCGAAAGCCCTCCTGCTCCGTTTCCCAATTCACATTGGCATGCTCATGCGTCACCGGCAGCAGCACGTATAGCGTGCTCATCCCTTTCGGCGCGAGCGTCGAATCCGTCACCGACGCATTCTGCACATAGAAGCTCGCATCATCGGTTGTCAGCGTATGATTCTGCTCGATGTCACGGAGGTTTTGCTTATAGTCCTTTGACAGGTAGATGGTGTGGTGCGCTACGTCGTCGTAACGCCCTTCGATCCCCAGATACAGCATGAAGGTGGAGCAGGAAAACCTCTTCTTCGCGATGCGTTCGTTCGTCCACCGCCGGCGCAGGCGATTCGGCACCAACCGCTGCATGGCCTGCGCAAAATCCGCATTCACTACAACGGCATCTGCATGCAAAGTCTCATCCGCTGTGCGAACCCCAACAGCCTTGCGACCCTCGAACAACATCTCCTCAACCGCAGTATTCCGCAGGATCTTCACCCCCATGCCCTCAGCGATCCGCGCCATGGCCTGCGTCACCGCGCCGCACCCGCCGACCGGATGGAAGACTCCGTGCTCGTACTCGAGGAACGAAAGAATGCTGAACAGGCTCGGGCAGGAGAACGGCGACATCCCCAGATACTTCGACTGGAAACTGAACCCCAGCCTGATCCGGTCGTCCTTGAAATACTTGTGCAAGTCTGAATCGAGCGATCTCCAGGGCCGTACCAGCGGCAGCATGCGCAGCATCTCGGGACGGACTAAATCTCGCCAGCTCTCGAAGCTCGATTGTAGAATCGGCTCAAACCGCTGCAGCTTTTCGCGGTTGTCGCGAAAGTAGTCCTCCAGCCTCGCCGCATCCGCAGGACTGATCGTGGCAATCTCTCGCTTCATCCTTGCCACATCGGGAGTGGCGTCGACCTTGCCGCCTCCCCCGAATATGAGCCGGTATTGCGGATCCAGCCGATGCATCGGAACTTCTTTTTCGAGCGAGTGCCCGGTCGCCGCAAATATCTCTCGCAGCACCTGCGGATAGAGAAAAAACGTAGGCCCTGTATCGAAGCGGAAACCCTCCACCTGCATCGTCGATGTACGGCCGCCCACTGTGTCGCGCTTTTCGAGCACGGTCACTTCTAGGCCCGCTTTAGCCAGCAACATCGCCGAGGCCAGACCACCAGGCCCCGCACCAACAATCACAACTCGATCCGCTCCGTGCTTCGTGATCCCAGGGTGTTTTTTGTTCATTGCGTCGTAGCTTCTACGTTAGGTACGCGACAGCTTCCGGTACGGTTCTCATCCTGGACAAGAACCCATAGAAAGCAATTCGCTTCTCCAATGTAGACTGCCATTGCCGCTCGCGAAGGCTGGCTGCGAATTGAGTTTCACCGCAAAGAGAATGGACCCCATCAAATGTTGATGGGGTCCATTCTCTTCAATAAGTCATGCGTTTGCAGTGGAAACGGGATCAGGGTTTGCCGCCTAGGGCTTCGCCGCGCCGAGTTCGTCCTTGTAAACCTTCCCGCCCTTCATCACAAAGTTCACATGCTCCAGCACTTCCACATGATCGAGTGGATTAGCGGTCACCGCAATCAGGTCAGCGTACTTTCCGCTCTCAAGCGTACCTACATCCTTCGATCTGTCGATCAGATCCGCCGCGCTTGAGGTCGCCGCGCGAATCGCACCCGCCGACGTCAACCCATACTTCACCATGTAGTGAAACTGCTTGGCGTTGTCCCCATGCGGATACACACCCGCATCCGTACCAAACGCTACCTTCACCCCAGCCGCAACCGCCTTTGCGAAGTTCTCCCGCTGAAGCCGACCCAGGGACTTTTCCTTTTCGACATTCTCTTTGGGCAAACCGAACTCAATCGCCTTCCCCAGAATGTAGTCGTCGTTATAAATATCGGCCACCAGGTAAGTCCCATGCTGCTTCATCAACTCGATGCCCTCGGCGTCAATCAGGCTTCCATGCTCGATCGAGTCGATTCCTGCGCGAACTGCGTCCTTGATGCCCTCAGTCCCATGAGCATGCGCGGCAATCTTGCGGCCTGCGTGATGAGCCTCATCTGCCGCTACCTTCAGTTCCTCGTAGGTAAACTGCTCCGCGCCGGGCTTGTCGCCCGCTGAAAGCACGCCACCCGTTGCCAGAATCTTGATCACATCGACGCCGTACTTGATCTGTTCGCGTACTACTTTGCGAACCTCCTCCGGCCCGTCGGCAATGGCGTAGTCCTTCTCTGCCGGATACATCATGTTGCTGACGCCGGGCGCAAAGCCATTCATATCGCCATGGCCCCCGGTGATTGAAATCCCCGGGCCGCTCGCCACCACTCGCGGCCCAGGAATGTAACCCGAATCGATAGCCTTTCGCAGATCCACCGCAAAAAAAGGCGACGAGCCCACGTCGCGCACGCTGGTGAACCCGGCCTGAAGCGTCTTGTTGGCGTTGACCACGCCATTGAATCCGCCCATGAACGGCGTGTCTCTGACCTCATTGATCGGGTCATAATGATCGGCGCGCGCTTCAAGATGCGTGTGGCAATCGATCAACCCGGGCAACACCCACGCATTCGAAAGGTCCACCACCTTGGCTCCGGCAGGAATTGCAATCTCGCCTTCCGGCGCAACCTTGGAAATCCTCTCTCCCTCAACCACCAGCACGACCTTGTCGCGCAGTTTGTCTGAAGTTGAGTCGAAAAGATGACCGGCCTTGACGTAGACGATCGGCGGCACTGGAGTTGAGGCAGATGTTTGCGCTGAAATTTGGACGGCTGCGAAAACACTAATGGCGAAGACCGCTGCACAGGCGATTAAACAATTGCGATACAAGTGGTCGCTCCTGAAGTGAACTGAATCCGGATGCATTTCACTCTATCGTATAGGCGGACGCATCCAGTAATATCCCGGTGCCATCGCATGACTGAGATTGAATAAGAATAACGTCAATCAACACTATCCCGGCACCGTCTGAATGGGGCTTCATACGTATCTAGAAATTCGAGACCGTTAATTGAAGTGAAGTGGCGACTGTCGTTGGTTCGCCCGTCAGCATGCAGGGTTTGAATGTCCACTGCCTGACAGCCGCTAGTACAGGCGCTTGCAGCAGCTTCGGCCCCGATACTGCCATCGCGTGGCGGACTTTGCCGTCCTTAGATATCTCGAACGCAATGATCACGGTCCCAGAGACCCTCGGCATCATGTCCCCGTGCGGCAGAACCGGCTCAACTCGATGTATGGTGAGCGATTCGGCCATCTTCGACGAAATGAAGTTGTAAACCCCATCCTGAAGGAGTTGCTTCAGGAACTCTCTTGAGGTCACCTGATCGAATTGCTGCGGAGGCGCAGACTGACACTCTGCGGGAGCCAGGAGCAGCACCGAAAGAAGAAGTACATATGGAGCTTTCATCACAAACAAGTCTATCGCCAAAGGCCGCAGCATCACGCCGGGTTCAGGCCCTGACAAACACCAAGAGCTGAAGGCTCGACTTATACAGGTGCTCAGCGCTGAGAACCCGCCAGCCTCGCAAACCCCTCGCGCGCCAGCTTAGCCAATGCCCGCGTCAGCGTCGGCGAGCCATTCAGCGACTCAGGCCGTTCGAGCTGCATGCCCAGCTTGGCCGCATGTTTGCGAAAGGCTATATCGATGTCGTAAAGAATCTCGACGTGATCGCAGAGAAATCCAATCGGCTGCAGGATGACCGCCTTCACTCCCTCGGCTGCCAGCCCGTCCAGAGTGGCCTCGACCGTCGGCCCGATCCACGGACCGCCGCTAGCCCCCTGGCTTTGAAAAGCAAAGTACCACGCCGGAATCCCCGGAACCCGCTCGGCCACAAGCTGCGCCGTCCTCTTCGCCTCGACAGGATAAGGGTCGGGTGTCGCCACTGGACCTTTCGTCGGCCACAGAATCGGCTGGCCCTCCGAAGCTGCAGGCGTCTGAATCGTCCGGCAAGGAACACTGTGCGCAGTAAAAATTACCGGTACCGGACTACCTGCCTCGCTCGAAACCCTCTGATGCACCACGCGCAACCGGTCAGCAAAAGCCTCAGCCAGCAGCGGCTCCTCTGCCCAGCCCTCCAAAAAGTCCATCCGAATGCCGCCCGCCTCAGCCAACGCCGCCCGCCGGTATAGCCCAACTGAAGTTCGCGAGTTCTGCGGAGCCAGGCAGATGACCGCTGACTCTTCAACACCATCCGCACGCATCTGCTTGACCACATCGGCAATGTAAGGCCGCCAGTTCCTCATCCCCACATACACGCGCTCACCAAGCTCCGCTGCCAGCAGCGCCGCCTGCTCCATCGTGAGGTCGGTCAGCGGACTGTGTCCTGGGGGGCTTCCAATCAGCGAATACCGATGCTGAATCTCCTCGATCACGGCCTGCGGCATCGGCCGCCCGCTCACCACGTTGCGGAGATATTCGGGAATCTCATCGACATTCCCCGGCGTGCCGTGCGCCAGCAGCAAGACCGCGCGCCTAGCCAAGCGGCACCTTGCCCGAATCTGAAGCAGATTGAACCGGAGCAATAACCTGCTTGCGCGCAAACTGAGGTGAAAGCTTCTTCACCATCCTGACCACTGCCTGCACGTTTTCAACCGGAGTATTCGGCACGATGCCATGCCCTAGATTGAAGATATGCCCCGCCCGGCCGTCAGCCTGTGCCAGCACCTGCTTGACGCGGGTCTCCAGAATAGGCTCGGGCGCGAACAGAGTAATCGGATCGAGATTGCCCTGTACCGCGCAGCCATACTCCATCGAGCGCCAACCCTCATCCAGCGGAGTCCGCCAGTCGAGTCCAATCACATCCGCGCCAGTCTCCCGCATCGCCGGAAGCAGACTCGCCGTATCGACGCCAAAGTAGATCACCGGCACACCCAGCTCCTGCACCGCCCGCACCAGCCTCTTCGTCACCGGCAAAACATAATCGCGATAATCCTCGACTGAAAGCGATCCCACCCAGCTATCAAATATCTGGATTACGTCAGCACCAGCATCTACCTGCTGTTTGCAGAAAGCGACCAGCACGACAACCAGCTTGTCCAGCAGCTTCTGCCACGCATACGGCTCCGCATACATCATCTGCTTGGTGAAGATGTAGTTGCGCGACGAGCCGCCCTCGATCATGTAGCTGGCCAGCGTAAACGGAGCGCCGCAGAACCCAATCATCCCCAGCGAATCGCCAAAATGCCCCGCCACCTTCTCAATCGCCGCCGCCACATACTCCAGCTGCCCGGCCCGATCAACGCGCAGCCGGTCTATCGACTCGGGGCTTCGCAGGGGCGAATGCACCATCGGGCCCTCACCCGCCACAAACTCAAAGTCCAGTCCCATCGGCTCCAGCGGCAGCAGCAGATCGGCAAAGATAATCGCCGCATCCACCCCCAGTTTCTCAGCAGCAGTAATCGTCACCTCAGCCGCCAGCTCAGGCCGCTTGCAGATCTCGACGAGGGTGTGATGCTTACGCACCTCGCGATACTCCGCCATATACCGCCCAGCCTGCCGCAAAAACCAAACAGGAGGCCGATCCACCGGCTTCTTCAAACAAGCACGAAGAAAACGGGCGCCACCAGTCATCCCCAGCGGCAAATCAGGATTTTCAATCAGGGAACTCATCTCCACCAATTTTAGAGGCTCGACCTCGTCGCGGTCAGCAGCACAGCCACTCGCGATTTGATTCGCGCAGAACGACCTCATTCAGAACCGGTGACAGTTCCAGCGCCAAAGGCGCGCCGTCATCCCAGCCCAGACCATCGGCCTGGGTAAAGAACAGGACAGAAGAAACAGGGCTGAAGGCCCGTTCTATCGCCCACATTGCTAAAAATTCGCTGCCCCACCTCTCCACACCTTTGCCCTCATGTCTAAGGTGCGATAATTTTGTAGCTATTGCTTCTGCAGTCTTTTCGACACGGGCCAGCCTCATTTCTCCAAAAGGTAGCCGGGAGCAAAAGCAGAGCACCAACTCAATATCGTTAAAGGCCCGGCCAACAACAAATGTCATTGCTTAACCTGTTCAAAAGACGTACCCAAGACGTCTTCTACACCAGAATCCTCGTCTGTTCGCTCGGTGCCGTCGCGGAATCTGACTTGATTTCGGACTTCGACATCTACAGCCGTCACTTTGGAGGCGTCAAGCTCGAGCGTTTCACCGATGCGGATCAGCTGATGCGTTCTCTTTCCGACAAGTACGACATAGTTCACGTTCTCGCGCCAGTCTCATCCGATGGACACGTCGCTGGGAGTCAAATCACTGGCACAGAACTCATCGAAAAATCGTCAGGTTGGGGCACAAAGCTACTCTGGCTGGCCAGCAGCAACGAGCCGGAAGGCTACATCAAGGGCTGCAAGGTAAACGGCAACAAGCTCAACGTCGTCATGACCGTCGACCGTGGTGAACATCGCTTGCCCGACTTTCTCGAAAAGCTGCTAACCCAAATGCACGCTGGAGCCAGCATGCCCGTCGCATGGAATCGAATTGCCCCTCAGATCCCCGGCAAGCCCCATCCGGATGCACCCGTAACAATCTTCTACTCCGGCCTCGGGCAGGTACGGTTCCTTTGAGGACTTCAATGTTGAGTGTCGCGTCGACTCAACTCGGTCGGCGCGTTTCTTACCCATCCACAAATGACTTGGCCCATCTTTAACGCCGGGTTCACGGCAAGGATGGGCTGTCCCAGAAGCCCGCTCCACACCACCTCCACACGCCAAATCCCCATTCGCTGTAACAAGGCACAAACGCCCCATAAAATACGCAAATCCATGCGCATGAAAACAAGACACATACAACAAACCCCGCCAAGAGCTTTCCCGTTCAGCAGAGATTGTTCTACGTAGAACAATTTCGCCAGCCCAGCCCGGCAGCCTTCACAGAGGGAAGATCCGGTACTCCACGCTCAGCCGATCATGCCGCATCTCCGGGCGCGTGTAAGTCCGATGGAGCACGCTATTCAGAAAGACCAGACCATCGCCCAACTCAAGCTCAGGCGCCCAGAACTCCCCCGCCGAGAACCGCTGGCGCAACGCCGAGTCATCAAGCTCCGTGAAATGCAACAAAGCCGCCTGTCGTCCGCGCACAAACTCCAAACCCGGGCTGTCGTACCCACAACGGCTCAGCGGAATCCAGCAGGTCAGTAGCTCTGTCATCGCGATAACCTTCCCAGTCTCCGCAGGAAACTGAACACCAAGCGCCCCGTCCTGATGCCAGCCCTGCGGATGGTATTCGCTAGCTGGCGCCCGAACCGGTGCAAATTTTTTCCGCACCCACGACTGCTCCACCTTGCAGGTCCACTCACGGCCCATGGCTTCCGAAAACAGGCTCTCCAGACCCGGCGCGGAAAGAGGCGTTAAGAGTTCCTGCATGTCATTGCAGCCAAACTCCATCAGCGCGATCAGCGGCACAGAATGAGAGAGGCGATTGAACTGGACCTGTTCAGGAAGCGCTCTCCCTGCCTCAACGGCCTCAAAGCATCGGACGGCTGCCTCTTTCAACCCGGTCAGAGAATCGATGGCAAACCCGCCGCGCAGCAGTGCAATACCCTGTTCCTGAAGCGAAGAAATCAGGTTGCAGGAATCAGCCCCGTTCATAGTGGAAATGCAGCTCTTGTTCACTGGTAATGGGGACGCCGTTCCTCATCGCCGGGGTATACCGCCACTGCTGCACCGTCGCGATCACCGTTTCATCGACTGGCGAGCCCAATCCTTTGAGAAGGGTCAACTCTGTGATCTTCCCGTCTGCGTCTATGACTGCGTTCAGGATTACGTCGCCCTTGGTCCCATGCGGCAGGCTGGATAAATCGGGCTTCGGATAGGGGAAATAGCTCTGCAGAGCGATGGTGATATCGCCCTCACCCAGCCCGCTTTCGGCTGCGGTGCCTGCTCCGGCCTTTGTCTCGGTCGCCTGAGAATGATCGAGCTGAGGCACGCTCGGAGCAGGATGCGCCGTGGCTACAGGTTTTGCTTTTTCAGGACTTTTGAAGGGGGAATTTGAGGTTACGGGCTGACGGCTGCCGGGCGCGTAGAAAGTCAACACCGTGTCTCCCATTGCTGTACCGGGCAACCGGCAAGGCATGATGCGGGGAGACAGACGAAGGCGGCCAAGGAGGCAAAGCAGCAGCGTCAAATGCACTGCGATCGACAACAGTTCGCCCTTATGCCGCGAAGATCTCGTCCTCATCCAAAGAAAGAAATTACGCATAGCGCCTCGGGCAGAAACGAGTGTCCTAGATTCCCAGTGTAGGTTATCGAAAGAAACCTGTACATGTGACTCGTCACAGCATCGAATGTCGCGTCAGGCTATCTCACCGTGCCCCGTAATTCGTCTCCATCCACTTCAAATACGCGCCTGAAGTCACTTCCTGCACCCAGGCCTGGTTATCAAGATACCAGCGCACCGTCTTGCGCAGCCCCGATGCGAACGTCTCCTTCGGGCGCCAGCCCAGTTCGCGCTCGGCCTTGGTGGCGTTGATCGCGTAACGGCGATCATGCCCCGGCCGGTCCGTCACGTAAGTGAGCAACTGCGCATGAGGTCTATGCGGAGAATCGGGCAGGAATTCGTCGAGCAGGGCGCACAGCATCTTAACGGTGTCCAGATTTGCCTGCTCGTTCCATCCGCCTATGTTGTATGTCTGCCCCGGAACACCCCTTTCGAGCGCGACGCGAAGCGCCGCGGCGTGGTCGCCGACGTATAGCCAGTCGCGCACCTGCATGCCGTCGCCGTAGATGGGCAGCGGCTTGCCATGGATTGCGCGATCGAGCACCAGCGGCAGCAGCTTTTCAGGAAATTGCAGCGGGCCGTAATTATTGGAACAGTTGGTCACCACCGCGGGAAATCCATAGCTCTTGCCCCACGCCCGCACCAGCAGGTCGCTCGACGCCTTGGACGCAGCATAGGGGCTGTTTGGCTTGAAGGGGAAAGTCTCCTCAAACGGAGCGTCGCCCGGCTTCAGCGATCCGAAAACCTCGTCGGTCGAGACATGCAGGAAGCGGAATCTGGCCCGATCCTCCGCATCAAGTTTGTCCAGATACGCCCGCGCTGCTTCCAGCAACACAAAAGTCCCATTGATATTGGTCGCCAGGAAATCACCGGGGCCCACCAGCGAACGGTCCACGTGGCTCTCCGCCGCCAGATGCACGATTGCGCGCGGCGAAAACTCATTCAGCAACCGGTCGACAAGGGCCCGATCCTGAATATCGCCACGCACGAAGTGGTAGCCCGGTTTGTCCGCGATCGGCAACAAGTTGCGCAGATTGCCGGCGTAGGTGAGCTTGTCCAGATTCACCAGTGGCGTACCGACAGTATCGAACCAGTCGAGAACAAAATGCGAGCCTATAAACCCGGCACCGCCCGTGACCAGGATGGGGGATTCTTGTGTGAGCATCGCACTCAAGTGTAAACGGGCACGAATGCAGAGACCATGACGGATTTGTGGTAGACCGCGATTTGGAGTCCAGCGCTAAAAATCTACAAGAAGATCAAAAGTGCGGAGCACAAAAAACGGCCCCCGATTCTGTCGGGGGCCAAGTTGCCTTGGTTCTCTCGTGTTGCGAGAGCTTTGTTGGCGGCCGTACGGCTAGGGAGCCGGTAGGCGCGGGCTAAAGCCTCGGGGCGTGGCTGCAACGTTTTACGGTTGCGCCGCACCTGACTGAGATGGGTTTAACCGGGGGGTGGACCCATCCTTGGCCGCCAAGCTGTTTTCCATCAACCGCAATTCCACGTAGCTGGTCCGGACTGGCGTCGGCTTTGTATCGCCGGTCGCTGCAGCGGATATCGGGGCGTTGCCCAGAGCTACTGAGTGCATGCGGTAGACGGGAATGTCATGTTGGGTAACGAGGTAGCGTTTGACCGCTTCCGCGTACCGAGTGGAATTCTGAATACCTACACTGCCAGCACCGGGAGCATGCGCTTCAACTTCAAGCAGGTATCCCTGGTGACCGGAGAGATTCGCTGCCATGTCGTCAAGCTGTTGCTTTGCAGCCTTCGACAGAACTGTGGAGCCGCCCTTAAAGGCGATCGACACGGTGTTCTTTTCGTTGTACTGATCGAGGCCGTTCACCGTTCCGTTAATCTGGTCTACTTTGCCATTTGCCTGTCCTGCAACTGTACCGGCCTGCTTGGCCTGATCACCAGCGGCGGTGGCTACCTGATTTGCCGCATCTGCTGACGCCTGCGCCTTGTTGATGCCGGCGGTCGCGCGGGCATCAACATCCTTGATGTCTCTGGCATTCTTGGCGTTTACTTCGTCCAGCTCATTGAGTTCGCCCCGGATCGGCGTGACCCGGTTGTCGACCCACTTCTTACGAGCGAAAGGGTTGACCTTGC
>Ga0206936_1182_pt1 | contig 15430 bp, 12 predicted proteins | sample Alteio_BWOrgHeat_14_FD_152922 | JGI IMG/M metagenome (GOLD analysis project Ga0206936, IMG submission 152922) | Enriched cells from forest soil in Barre Woods Harvard Forest LTER site, Petersham, Massachusetts, United States -... | ecosystem: Environmental > Terrestrial > Soil > Temperate forest >... | reverse complement strand
GGTATAGGCCGGTTCTAACTCGGGATCGACCTCGATGGCTTTTTTAAAAGCTTCCTCTGCTTTAGCCACCTGGCTGCCGCGGGTGTAAATGAGCCCCATGTTGTAATAAACGCCCGCCTTTTTGGGGTCCGCCATGAGAATTTGCTGATAGGTCTGAAGCGCGTCTTCGAGTTTATTTTGATTGGCCAGCACGCCGGCCAAATAATAGCGGGCTTCCATATTGGAAGGCTCGATCTCCAAAATCTTGTTGTACTCTTTTTGAGCTTTTCCATATTCGGCCTGGGTGGCAAAGAGATTGGCGAGCAATAACCGGGTTTGAATATTGTTGGGTTCTAAGCGGATGGACTTTTGAAGCTCTTCCTCGGTTTTATATTCCAGACCTTCTACATAGTAGTGAGAGGCCAGACGGTCATGAATGGTGGAAGAAGTGGGATCGTAACGGGCGGCCTGGTCATACTCCACTGTGGCACGGCCCCCATCCTGAAGCACTTGGGCGTAAAGGGCGCAGGCATAATGCCAATAGGCCCGGGGATCGACCTGGAGATGATCCTCAGAATCGGCCGCGGCCGGGCTGTGGAAGGCCCCTAAAGCCAATAGGAGTGTGAGAACGAATAATGATTTTTTCATAAACCATACTTTCTCTGGAATAGAGCAGGCATTATACCATCTCTGTTTTGTAGAAAAGATAGAGCCGGACTACTTCTTATGGACGTTTGAACCGGTCAAAATGCCTTGGGCCGCTTGAATTCCCTGCTCCATAGCCGATTCCATACTGCCGTATTCCCAGCGGCCATAGCGGCCCACGGATTGGACTCCGTTCTTTTCATAAAAGCGCAAAAGCTCGGCGGTTACTTCATCCCGGTAGCGGTCATAGATGACGTAAGAATGGGGCAGATCTAAATCCACCCGGCTGACAATTTGCTTTTCCGAATCAATCCAGCCCAGCTGTTTTAATTTTTGAATAGCGTGCCTGCCCAGTTGAGCGGGATTCGGTTTAGTTCCTCGGTATGAAAACTCGACATAGAGAGAAAAATGACCCTTGGGTGCCACGGTGGGGACACAGGCGCTGACAGACCCCGCCCGATGAAATTGAAATTCATTTTCCGGAAAATAAACCCAGCTGTAAGGAATGGGCTGTTGGCCCTTGAGGCCGAAGTTGATGTTGTAGATCGAGGTGGCTTTGAGCTGTTTGGCGCTGGCGCGGAGCTTTATGGGAAGGCCTTCGGTGCACTCCACCAGCTGGTTTAAGGGCAGGCTGGAAACTAAAAACTCGTAATCAATCTCAAAACCCGAGTCCAACCAGGCCCGCCGTTTTTTTAAATCCACTTTTTGAATGCCCGCTCCCCGCCAGAGGGAAGACAGACCCTTGGCGATGCCCTGGGGCAAAAGAGAAATGCCGCCGCTGTCGGGATAAAGAAAGGTCGCGTTATAGCCGCTGTCGGATGTTTTTTTCGATAAAGCGCCGTCGACCACTTCTTTAATTTTAGGCGAAGGCACAAAGCGGCCCATCCAATGGGTGGTCATTTGATCTAAGGGAAACTTCCAAAGCTTTTGATTGTAAGGAAACATGAAGTTCTTGGAGATGCCGGGGCCCACCGAATCCAAGCACCAGCTTTTAAAGTTTTGGGAGTCGTTGATCTTTTTACCAAATCGCTGATGAAGCGCCGCTTCCAGATAGCCCAAAACATTTTCGCGGTTGGTGGCGGAGGGCAGGCCCGCGTTGTTTTCCTGATAAGGGTACTCACTGTAGCCGCCCTGGCTGTAAATGACCGCGTGCCGGCGGCGTTCTTTAAAGATTTTGCCGATAAAGCGGGAGGCCCACTGCCGCATCGCGGGTTTATGAAAATGAAGAAAGTGGCCGGTGTAATCAAAGGAAAAACCCTTATCGATAACCGACCGGCACAAGCCGCCGGCCTCTTTTTGTTTTTCCACGAGCAGATAAGAACGCGAAGCGTCCGATAGTTCTCTGGCGCAGGATAAGCCCGCCAGGCCGCCCCCGGCGATCAGCGTTTGGACTTTCACTTTTTAAGCCTTTTTTTCACGGGAAGGCTGGAGGGTTCTTTAAGGAAAATTTGAAAGGGGCTTTCTTTAACCTTCGTCACATTGTCATCCATGGGAATGAGCGCTACAAACAGGGTGATCAGCATGACCACAAAGAAGAAAAATAAAATGAAAATGAGCGCGCGCTTTTCGGAAAGCCGGACCAAAAACCCGGCAGCCAAAACCATCATGAAGGACACATACCACAAGGCGTGAACCGTTTGTTTGACCGTGAAGCCCAGCTTGCGGAGTCTTAAGGCCAAATGGTCATTGGACCCGCGAAACATGGAGCGCTTGCGGATGAAGCGGATCATCATCACCAAAGCCGTGTCATAAAGCGGAACCGCGAGAATAAAGAGCGGCGCTACTAACCCGACTAAATTGTTTTGGCTGTAGCCGTGGCCCATGGCCATGGCGGAAAGAAGAAAACCCAAAAATAAAGCGCCCGAGTCGCCCATATAAATGCGGGCAGGCTGGTAGTTGTAAGGCAAAAAGCCCAGCACACTGCCGCCCAGAGCCGCCGCGATAAAAGGAACATAACTGTGAGCGTCCACAAAGGGCACCAGCACAAAACCCAGACAGGCGATGGCCGCGACCCCGCCGGCCAGACCGTCCATGATGTCGATAATATTGACCGCGTTCGTCACCGCCAAAACCCAAAAGATGGTCAGCGCGTAAGTGAGAATGGGATGGCCGGGTAAAAACTCGAGCTTGAGGCCGAACACAATCAGAAGAACCGCCGCCACAATCTCAAAAAGAAACTTCGAGGCGGGGCTGAGAGAAAAGAGATCATCCACGAGGCCCATGAGAGCCACCACGGTGCCGCCCACCAAAATGGCGTAGATGGGTTGGGTATCCTGCGGGGGAACAATGCTGAGACTGCCGAAGATCACCAGGAGGAAGGAAAAATAAATCGCCAGGCCGCCCAGGTAAGGAATGGGTGCCGTGTGTTTTTTAAGCTGGCCGCTGGGTGTATCCAGAAATTGCGACTTGAGGGCGATCTTACGGAAAACGGGGGTCAGCCCGAGGGCTAAGACAAAAGCGGCGAAAAAGATGATCCAGTTGGTGTTCAAAGGTGTCCTCCCCGGCCATTGCACTAAGACCCGGCCGCCTGGGAAACCGGAAGAGTGAGAAGTTAAAAGCACTATAACATAGGCCAAAAGCGCCGGAACCGAGGCCCGAAGAAAAAAGCCCTATAAAAGAAAAGCCCCGGTGGGTCGGACAGGGGCTTGGAGGCTGATATGATTTTGATTCGTTGGAAAGCAAACCAATTGTCGTTGGATCTGCTTCGATAACTATATAAAGCAACCATCGTGCCAATAGGGGCTTTTCACGAAACCCCTTTAAAACAGCCAATATCAGAGCGCGAGAGTAAGAAAACCCACGAAAAATGTGTAAATAATAGTTACACTCTTTACACAGTGTATTATTACTTTACACTCAGCCTAATCAACCTTCAACCCATATTTGCGTATTTTCAGGTAAAGCGTGGGCCGGCTAATGCCCAAGCGCTCTGCCGCTTCCTTTTTATTAAAGCGGGATTCCTGAAGCACTCTTAAGATCATGTCTTTCTCAACCGATTTCAATACCCCCGCCGGGGGCAAAACCGCGTCCTTCTCCGTGGATAGAGGCATAGAGGAACCTAACATTTCAGCCGGTAAATGCTCCGGCATAATCAGCACATCGTCATTGAGCGTCACAATCCGCTCAATGACGTTTTCCAGTTCGCGCACATTACCCGGCCAGCGGTACTGGCGCATCAATTGTAAAGCCTTCTCCGAGATACCCTCAAACTGGGTTTGGCGCTTGGCTTTGAGCTTGGCCAGAATGTGTTTCACCAGGATGGGCAAGTCCCCTTCACGGACCCGCAGCGGCGGCATTTCGACCACAATGACATTGAGGCGGTAGAAAAGATCCTCGCGGAACCGGCCCTGCTGGATGGCCTGTTTCAGATCGCGGTTGGTCGCGGCAATCACCCGGATGTCGACTTTCACTGTTTGGGTACCGCCGACCCTTTCGAGCTGGCGTTCCTGCAGCACCCGCAAAAGTTTCACCTGGGTGGATAAAGAAATTTCACCGATCTCATCGAGAAAAACCGAGCCCAGATTAGCGGCCTCAAACTTGCCGATCTTCTGCCCCACCGCCCCCGTAAAGGAGCCCTTTTCATGGCCGAAGAGTTCGCTTTCGAGCAAAGACTCGCTTAAAGCGGAGCAGGCGATGGGCACGAAAGGTTTATCGTGGCGGTTGGATAATTCGTGAATGGACTTCGCCACCAGTTCTTTACCCGTGCCGTTTTCGCCCAGCACCAGAACCGTCGCGTCACTGGCGGCGGCCCGTTTAATGAGCTCGTGAATCTTTTTCATCACCGGGCTCTCGCCCACCAGTAAAGTTTCATCCCCCCTGCGCTCGGGCGCGGCGGCGGCGGAGACCATGGATTTAGACAGTGAAAATAAAATGGATGCGGCGTTCTTGGAGGATTTCACAAACTCCTCGTAATCTTGCTTCATGCGGCCCGTGAGGCCCTCGTGATAATAAACCTGGCCCAGGTTATAGATAGCGTTGACGTGATCGGGATTCTTTTGAAGAACCGCTTTAAATTCCGTAATGGCTTTTTCCATCTCAGATTTTTTGAAATAACAAACCCCTAAGTCATTCTGAATATTAAGTTTCTCGTCGCCTTCCGGCAGTATTTTGAGCGCGCGTTTATAAACCTGAATGGCCTCGTCGTAGCGTTCTAGCGTCATTAAACAGTCGCCCAACCCGCCCAGAGCTAGAACGTTTTTGGGATAATTCCGGATGACGATCTCGTATTGTTCTAAAGCCTTTTCGACATCGCCCCGCTCTTTATAAAGCATGCCCAAATTGAGATGGCACTGAACCCCCAGCGTCTCCTGCGTGTGAAAAAGCCCCAGATAAAAGCTGCCGGGCGTTAAAGGGTGTATCAGTCGGAGAGTTTCAGCGAAAGAGAACATCGCGTCGCCCACCCGGCCCCGTTTGAGGTGAATGAGGCCGATGTTAAAGCGCACATCCAGCAGATCGTGGCGGAGTTTTAAAGCGGATTCGTAGTAACCCAGCGCAGCGTCATCCTGTTGAAGGTGAAAAGAGGCGTGGCCCATATCGCGCAAGGCAAAAAAGCTATTGGGCTTCTTTTTGAGAACAGTCTGAAACAATTGAAGCGCCTGGGCATATTCACCCTGCTCAAAAGCGTCGATTCCCTCAGCGGTCGCCTTATCCATCGGCTCATAAGCCACACCGCAAATCGGGCAAAAACGGAAAGCCTCGGTCGTTTGCTCGCCGCAATCCCGGCATAAGAAAGTGGCCATGGCTACCGGCCCTTCTTTTTAGGCTTCGGTGAGGATTTTGAAACATTCGGAGTTTTACCGGCGAGTTGGCGGATTTGAAGCGTCGCCAGCTTGGCGCCCTGGGGAAGGTCGGCGTATTTATTCTCAAGATGGCGGTACCACTTGAGGGCCTGCTCGGTCTTTCCTTCTTTTTGAAGTTTGTAGCCTTTGCGGAACTCTATTTCAAAAGCGATAAAGCGATCGCGGTCCTCGCGGGATAATTTGGTCGTCCACAAGTGGGCGAACTCAGTCAAAGCCGCCATGGTCATGAGATAAATGAAGTAAGGGGGAAAAGCATAGGCCGCCAGCAGAGCGATGATGGTGAGCCCGCCCCAGTCTTCTTTTTTTAATATCGTTTTGGCCATGAATCCCTCTAAGAAACTGGTAAAGAAACTTTACACCTCAAGGCGCGGGAGTGCCCGCGCGGACGTCGAGAGAGTTCTTATTTTACTCCTCTGGCTGGACGCGGACATAAAAAAAGCCCCGGGCGTTAGCACGGGGCTTTTGACTGCTGGTTTTAACTATATATTGCTGATTATCTTACTTTTTCTTGTAATCAGCGATGTTCAATCCCAAAGCGTCTTTACGGGAAAGCTTGATCTTCTTGGTCTTCGGGTCAACCCCGATGCACTTCACCAAAAGCTCATCGCCTTCTTTGAGAACGTCTTCAACCCGTTCCACCCGCTTGGTATCCAATTGGGAAATATGAACCAGTCCATCCGTACCCGGCAAGATTTCAACAAACGCGCCGAAGTCCATGATCTTTTTGACGGTTCCGAAGTAAATCTTTCCATCTTCGGCTTCCGCCATCAAACCAGTGATAAAGTTCTGGGCGTCTTCGATATCTTTTCCATTGGCGGACGAAATGCTGACCGTTCCGTCATCTTCGACGCTGACTTCCACTTTGAAATCCTCTTGGATTTTCTTGATGGTCGCCCCGCCCTTACCGATGACTTCGCGGATCTTATCCACAGGAACCTTCATGGAGACAATACGCGGCGCGTAAACCGACATCTTCTCGCGCGGCGAGGTTAAGGTCTTGTCCATGATATCCAGGATGGTCAAACGGCCCTGCTTGGCTTGCGCCAAACCCTTTTCAATCACTTCAAAAGGCAGACCGGTGATTTTGATATCCATTTGAATAGCCGTGATACCTTTGCGGGTACCGGCCACTTTAAAGTCCATATCGCCGAAATGATCTTCCAGACCTTGAATGTCGGTCAGGATGGCGTATTTGGAAACGTCTTCATTCGACACCAAACCTAAAGCCACACCGGCGCAAGCGCTCTTTAAAGGAACACCGGCGTCCATCATGGCCATCGAGCCGCCGCAGACAGAAGCCATGGAGGACGAACCGTTCGATTCCAGGATGTCAGAGGTGACTTGAATGGTGTAAGGGAAAGAATCTTTCGAGGGCAAGAGAGGCTCCAGCGCGCGTTCCGCCAGGTTACCGTGACCGATTTCGCGGCGGCCCGGACCCGACAAACGCTTAATTTCACCGACTGAGTAAGGCGGGAAATTATAGTGAAGCATGAAGCGGCGCTTTTGTTCGCCTTCGAGTTCTTCCAAAATTTGCTGGTCGTCTTTGGTACCCAAAGTAGCGGTAACCAAAGCTTGCGTCTGACCGCGCGTAAAGAGAGCGGACCCATGCGTACGAGGCAGCACACCGACTTCGGTAGCGATCGGACGGAATTCGTCAAACTTACGGCCGTCCTGGCGTTCGTGGCGGTCCAAGATAGCTTCGCGGACAAAGTCAGATTCGATGGAATGCAGGATTCCATGAATGTCTTTGCCTTTTTCCGGATGCTTTTCTTTGAGGGCTTCCACGGTTTCTTTTGAAACGGCGTGAATCGCTTCTTGGCGCTTGAGCTTGTCTTTTTCACCCATGGCCGTCTTCATCTTGGCCAAAGCGAAGTTTTTCACGTCAGCGACCAAAGCTTCATCGGCCTTGACCAAAGTCAAAGCGCGCTTGGGCTTGCCGGCTTTTTTCACCAGCTCATCTTGCAGGTCGATAATCTTCTGGCATTCTTTGTGGGCCAATTTAACGGCTTCCAAAAGAACGGATTCGGATTCTTCATCCGCTCCGCCTTCCACCATGACCACCGCTTTACGGCTGGCAGCCACAATCAAATTGAGCGTGCTGGTTTCCATCTGCTTGAAAGTAGGATTCACGACTAAATCGCCGTTCACCCGGCCAATACGAACACAGCCGAATTTGTCAGCAACCGGAATGTCCGAAACAGCCAAAGCGGCTGACGCGGCGGAAACCGCCAGGACGTCCGAGTCATTTTCCTGATCTGAGGAAATGACGGTGCAATGCATTTGAACTTCGTTAAAAAAACCATCCGGGAACAAAGGACGGATTGGGCGGTCGATCAAACGAGAGGTTAAAATTTCTTTGGTGCGGGGACGGCCTTCACGCTTAAACCATCCGCCCGGGATACGGCCGGCGGCCGAGGATCTTTCACGGTACTCAACGGTTAAAGGGAAAAAGTCTTTGCCCGGCATGGGATCTTTAGCTCCAACGACCGCGACGAGAACAACCGTCTCGCCCAGTTGGGCCAAAATTGATCCATCAGCCTGCTTGGCCATACGGCCTGTTTCAAACGACAGCGTGGTGTTGCCTAGCGTTGTGCTGACACGTTCCATTAATTCCTCCTTGGAATTTTTACAGAACGCCGAAAACCATTTTTCGGCGTTCTTTTAGGCTAAAAGCGAAGTTATTTGCGAAGGCCCAAACGTTCCAAGAGCGCGGCGTAACGGTTCACATTATTCTTTTTCAAGAAGTCCAAAAGCCGGCGGCGTTGGCCAACCAACTTCAGCAAACCGCGGCGGGAAGCATGATCCTTCGGGTGGGTCTTGAAATGTTCCGTGAGGTACTTGATGCGTTCAGTAACTAAAGCGACTTGAACTTCCGGAGACCCAGTGTCTCCTTCTTTTTGCTTAAAATCTTGGACCAACTGAATCTTCTTTTCCTTCGTCATCATGGTGAGGCTCCTCAAAAATTAAATTTGTTGCCGGACTCCCCTTCATCCGAGTAGCCGTCAGAGAGGACGGGAACCAAGAAAAGGATCAATGTCTTGCACCCTGGCGAGAGAATTTCTCTCAGCAAGGGGGGTCATTCTAGGGGGTTTGAGAAATGGTGTAAAGGACATAAGCCCCGCAAAAGGGCCTAAAAGGCTGGGTTTTCTAGGACTTGAGGCTGGCGAGAGAAGCTTTTTGAATCTTCACTAAATCCTTCTTAATTTGCTTCACCAGCAGCGGAGTTGAGGCGAATTTCTTTTCCGGACGCACATAACCCAGCAAATGAACCCGCATTTGTTTGCCGTAGAGACGGCCGTAATAGTGAAGCAGATGCACTTCGGCGTGGCGGTGATGATCGTCGTCTTTAAAGGTAGGACGGCGTCCCAGGTTCATTCCCGCCCGGTAGAATTGATTCCCCAGTTTTACTGCGCAGGCGTAAACGCCATCCTTAGGCAGTAAGTCTTCTTTCACTTTGAGATTCGCCGTGGGAAAACCAATCCGGCGTCCCACTTGTTTGCCGTGAATGACCAACCCATCGATGGAATAGGGCCGGCCCAGCATTCGGTTGGCCGCCTCGGTTTTACCCAGAGCCAAGGCCTCACGGATACGGCTGGAAGAAACAACTTTCCCCTGCAGACGTACCGGCTTCACCGCCTTCACTACAAACCCATGCTTTTTGCCCAACTCGGTTAAAAGTTTCACATCGCCCTGGGCGCCTTGGCCAAAACGGAAATTCTCGCCGACCACCACGCCTTTGACATGACCCTTCGACCGGAGCCATTGAACAAACTGCTCGGGTGTTTTTTGGGAAAAGGCCTTCGTGAAATGAACGACGTGAACTTCCCGGGCGCCTTTGAGCTTCAGTAATTCAAAATTGGCTTGTCTTGTCAGTAAAAATGGGACTTTAGGGCCGCCCTTAAGAACATGAATAGGCCGGTCATGAAAGGTGAGAACCTGGGGTTGAGCCTTCAGCTTTTTGGCTAAAGCGACCGTTTCACGCACCAGCGCCTGGTGGCCCAGATGAACACCGTCAAAAACGCCGATGGTAAAAATGATGGACTTAACTGACATCAAACCATTCCTTCTATTCCGAAAACTTTACGGGGTTTTAAAATTCCCTCGGGCATATTTTCCACTATCGCGCAAAGCCGGCCTTGGGCGTTCATCACGCGGAAAAGTCCCAGCTCCGGTCTCTCGCTTTTAAGCTTTTGTCCCAAACACAAAGCGGTCAATTGGCTTTCTTCCAAATGAATCTCCGGCAGATGTTTCACCAAAAGACTGGAAGCAAGCAACATACCCGAAAGGTTTTGGGCTTCAACGTTTTTTTTAATCTCATCGAGCGAAATAGAGTTTTCTAATGAAAAGGGGCCCACCCGGGTACGCTCTAACGCTTCCATACAGCCGCCTACCCCCAGGGTTTCTCCGATGTTTTCGCAAAGAACCCGGATGTAAGTGCCCGGCGAACAAACCACCCGGAAGCTCACCCGGGGCAGTTCCACGGACAAAACTTCCACTTCTGAAATTTGAATAGGGCGGGCTTTTCGTTCGACCGTCTCGCCCTTGCGGGCCATTTCATATAATTTCTGCCCGCCGATTTTGACCGCCGAAACCATGGGCGGTTTTTGTTCTGTAATGTTTTTGAGATCAAGTACCACCTGAGTGACTTGTTCGGCGGTTAAATTCCCCATGGGTTTTTCAGTCAGAACCTTCCCGGTAATGTCGCAGCTATCCGTGGTTTTGCCCAGAAGACAGACTGCCCGGTATTCCTTAGGGTAGGAAGCATATTCCACCAGCCTCGTGGCGTTGCCGATCGCCAATGGCAGCACACCCGTGGCTAAAGGGTCCAACGTGCCTAAATGCCCGATTTGTTTTTCTTGGAGAAGTTTGCGGACAACCGCGACCACATCATGGGAAGTAAAAGAAGATGGCTTGTTGACGTTTAATACACCGATCATGCCAACCTATTTCAGAACTTTTTTGCAAACCTTCAACACCTGACTCAGGGCTTCTTTTAAAGGCCCGGCCAAAATAGCGCCGGCCGCGTAGGTGTGCCCGCCGCCACGAAACTCACGGGCCACATTCGCCACATTGACCTTTTCATCGCCCGAGCGCAGAGACAGTTTAATTTTTCCATCTTTGCGTTCTTTGAGGAAAGCGGAGATCTTAACCGTATCGATCTTCCCGATCTGATTCACCAGGTTTTCCGTGTCATCATCCACGGCCCCTGTCTTTTTAAAATCGGCCTGGGACAAGGTCATCGTCCCAATTTTTCCAGCGTCAAACAGCTTAATCTTACCCAGGGAAAGCCGGTTGAGTTCCATGGCTTCTTTGCTGATGCCGGAAAAAATCTTCTTATTGACAACGGCGCCATCAGCGCCTTTTTCAATGAGTTCCGCCGCCAGGCGCAAAACATCCGGCGTGGTATTAGAATTGCGGAATCCACCCGTATCCGTCACCACTGAGACATAAATGCTCTCAGCAATCGGCTTATCAATTTCGATCTTGAGTGTTTTAATTAATTCGTAAACCACTTCACCCGTGGCCGCCGCCTTAGGCATGACCAGGTTATAATCGCCGTAATGATTGTTGGAGTAATGATGGTCAATATTAATCAGAATGCCGAATTCTTCCCGCTTCACATCTTCACGGATGCGGCTAAAGTCCCCCGCGTCCATCACAATACAAACATCATGGGCGGGGATTTTGTCGGACTGGCGGTAGGCTTTGGCGAAGGGTAAAAAGGTATAACGGGGAATGAGAGGGTCGTGATTGACGACATGAACCGTTTTTCCCAAACGTTTGAGGGCCACATACATGGCCGATTGGGCGCCCAGCCCATCGCCATCCGGATTCACATGGGTTGTTAAAACGAAAGTTTTCTTGGACCGAATGAGTTTCGCCACATCCGCCATACGGTCGGAAACACGAGGTTTTTGAGAAACCCTACTGTTCTTCATTTTTGGGTTTTTCCTCAGATTTGAGCTCATTAAGAATGTTACGAATCTTGAGAGAGTTATCCAGGGAGTCGTCGCGTTTGAAGAAAATTTCAGGGGTATAGCGAAGCTGTAACCGGGCGCCTAATTCTTTACGTACATAACTCTTAGCCCGTTCCAAGGCTTTCATCGTTTCTTCGGCGTCTTGTTCGGTGCCCAAAACAGAAACGTAAATAACCGCGTTACGCAAATCTTCCGCCACATCCACCAGTGTTACGGTGACAAAGTGAACGCCCGGGTCTTTAATCCCCTGGGTCAACAAAACGCTGACTTCGCGTTTAATGGCTTCCGAAACTCGATCCGCTCGTTTAAAACCCATTCCAGCCTCTAATCAATCAGCTTTTGAGCGACGGCTTCCAGCACGTAGGCTTCGATTTGATCGCCCACTTGCAGATCGGCAAAACCATCCACGCCAATACCGCACTCATAATTCGTCGCTACTTCTTTAACGTCATCTTTGAAACGGCGCAAAGAGGTTAAAGGACCCTCGTAAAGAACTTCGTCCTTACGGTAGACCTTCACCTTGGATTTGCTGGTCAATTTACCGGAAAGCACCATCGAACCCGCGATCGTGCCCTTGGGCGTGCTGAAGAGCTGGCGGATTTCCGCGCGGCCAATTACCACCTGGCGGTAAACCGGCTCTAACAAGCCTTCCATGGCTTTACGAACATCTTCGACGGCGTCGTAGATGATCTTATAAACGCGGACGTCCACATCTTCTTTTTCAGCGGTCGCTTTACCGTTGGAGTCCATCTTCACATTGAAGCCGACCACAATGGCGTTTGAGGCGGAAGCTAAGAGAATATCCGAGTTAACGATATTGCCCGTGCCGCTATGAATAACTTTAAGCACCACTTTTTCAGTGGAGAGTTTTTCTAAGGATTGGCGCAAAGCTTCAACAGAACCCTGCACGTCGCCCTTCACGATCACTTTAAGTTCTTTAATTTGTCCTTCTTTGATCTGTTCAAAGAGGTTGTCGAGCGTAATATGCTTCATCGCGCCGACTAAGCGGTTGTCTTTCATGGCTTCGGTACGGCGCGCGGAAATTTCGCGGGCCACCTTGGCGTCCTCAACCACGTAGAACACGTCGCCGGCTTGAGGCACATCATTGAGACCCAAAACTTCCACCGGCGTTGCCGGACCCGCGGTCTTGACTAAACGGCCCAAATCATCATGCATGGCTTTGACGCGGCCATAGGTGCTGCCGGCCAAAAGGTTATCGCCCACTTTGAGTGTTCCCTTTTCAACCAGTAGCGTGGCCACCGTTCCACGGCCTTTGTCCAGGCGGGCTTCCAACACCACACCCTTGGGTGAGCGGTTGGGGTTCGCCTTGAGTTCCAAAATTTCGGCCTGCAGCAAAATCATCTCAAGCAATTTTTCGAGATTCATGCGTTTCTTCGCGGAGACTTCCACAAAGATAGTCTGGCCGCCCCATTCTTCAGGCACCAATCCTCTTTCCGCGACCTGGGTTTTCACCCGGTCCGGATTCGCTTCCGGCTTATCAATTTTATTAATCGCCACGATAATCGGAACCTTGGCTTCTTTGGCGTGATCAATGGCTTCTAAGGTTTGGGGCATCACACCGTCATCGGCAGCCACAACGAGAACAACGATATCGGTAGCTTTCGCTCCGCGGGCGCGCATCAGGGTAAAGGCTTCGTGACCCGGTGTGTCGAGGAAGGTGATTAAACCCTTCTCATGCTGCACCTGGTAAGCGCCGATATGCTGGGTAATACCGCCGGCTTCACCTTCAGCCACTTTGGTTTTACGAATCGCGTCGAGCAGGAGGGTTTTACCATGGTCAACGTGACCCATGATCGTCACCACAGGCGGACGGGAAATAAGCGTCTTCGGATCATCAATTTCTTCCTCAAGAATTTCAGAACCGAACAGAGGAACGACTTCCACTTCCGCGTCATGAGCGCCGGCCAAAGTTTCAGCCACCGTCATGTCAAGGCGCTGGTTAATGGTCGCCAAAATTTTCAGGTCAAACATTTCTTTAATGAGCACGCCCGGCTTCACATTAAGCTTTTGGGCCAACTCCGAAACCGTGATGCCTTCACTGATTTTAATTTTCGTTAAGATCTTCGCTTCGCCGCCTTCGGCGTTGCCTTCGAGGGCTTTGAGTTTTTCTTCAACCGTCATCTCCGGCTTAGCGGGACCAGCGGCGGCCTTGCGGCGGTTCGCGGCCATACCGTGGCCGCCCGATTTGGGAGGCGTCGGAGGCTTCGCGCCGGTAGGCAGCTTGCGCGGCACAACGGCTTTAGGCGCCGGGTAAGTGGCCGTCGGAACAGCGGATGGCGCGGCGGTAGATGGCTTGGCGCTGGGACGGAAAGAAGTCGTAGGCTTCGCGGCCGCAGGCGCAGCAGCCGAAGCGACCGGCTTTTTGGGCGCCATCACTTCGGCGATTGCGGCTTCCATCGGCGTAATCGAAACCAGGTCCGCCAAACCTAAATCTTTACGAATTTCCGACTGAATCTTGTCATCGACCAGCGTGAGCTGGCTGGGAACAGCGAATCCCAATTTTTTACAACGATCCAAAATATCTTTGCTCGGAAGGTTCAGTTCTTTCGCGAATTCAAATAAACGCTTATTCATAAATTATTCGTTTCCCTCGCCTTCGGCGCTCTCATGGTTAACATCCGCCGCTGGCGGTATTACCGGTAAACCAGCCTCATCCTTAACTAATTCTACAGCCTCAGGAACATCACCGCTCACCGCGCCCTCGTCAACTTCGTCGGGGGGAGCGGCGGCTTTTTCTTCATCGGTTTTAAAAATAGCGTCAGCCGAAGGCGCTGTCGCGGGGCGTTCTTGTTCCTCACCCGTGACCACCTGGAAGTGAGCGTCCATACGGGCGCGTTCTTCCTGCGTGTGCTGCTCTTCGTTTTTAATGTCAATCTTGATACCCGTTAAGCGGGCAGCCAAGCGGGCGTTTTGGCCCTTTTTACCGATGGCCAGCGAAAGCTGGTCGTTCGGCACAATGACTTCCGCGGAGGGAATTTCGGGGTGAAACACAATGCGCGCGATCTTGGCCGGCGACAAAGCGTTGGCCAAATAATTATGCGGGTCTTCATCCCAGCGGACGATATCCACTTTTTCACCGTGGATTTCATCCACGATATTTTGAACACGGATACCCTTCACACCCACGCAAGCGCCGACCGCGTCAATGCGGTCATCACCCATGGAACGCACAGCGATTTTGGTACGGGCGCCGGCTTCGCGGGCCACGTTCTCAATTTTCACGGCGCCGTCATAAATTTCCGGCACTTCCAATTCGAATAATTTACGGACCAGGCCCGGATGGGCGCGGCTCACGATAATCGCGGGGCCTTTTAAGGTTTTGCGGACTTCCAAAACTAAAAGCTTCATGCGGTCTCCGGTCGTGTAATGCTCCCGGGGAACTTGTTCTTTCGCGGGCATCAAAGCCTCCGCGTCGCCTAAGGACACGATCACGTTGCGGCCTTCGTAGCGCAGGATGCTGCCTGTAATCAGGTCGCCTTCTTTTTCTTTGAACTGGTCGAACACGCTCTGACGCTCGGCGTCTTGAACGCGCTGAACAATGACTTGCTTGGCGGTTTGCGCGGCGATACGGCCGAACTGTTCGTTCGGAATACGGACTTTCAGCACACCGCCTAATTCGACTTCAGGGTCTAATTCACGGGCTTTGGCTAAAGTGACCTGGGTATTGTTGTCTTCAACTTTTTCGACGACTTCTTTTAAGTAAAAAGCGCGGAACTCGTAATTGATCTCGTCAAATTCAACGTCGACTTCTTGTCCGGCGCCGTAAACCTTCTTGGCGGCAGATGACAAAGCGGCTTGAATCGCCTCGATCAGTTTTTTCTTATCGATGCGTTTGGTATGTTCCAGCTGGCTCATCACTAAGGCTAATTCGTTGCTCATATTCCGTCTCCACGTCCGTGTTGACTGACAAGCGTCTTGTCAGTGGCTTGTCGCCCCAAAGATCCCAAAGTGATCGTGGGGTTACCAATAATGTTTTACAACTCAACGACCAAATTGGCTCGTTTTACT
>Ga0206936_1196_pt1 | contig 15461 bp, 7 predicted proteins | sample Alteio_BWOrgHeat_14_FD_152922 | JGI IMG/M metagenome (GOLD analysis project Ga0206936, IMG submission 152922) | Enriched cells from forest soil in Barre Woods Harvard Forest LTER site, Petersham, Massachusetts, United States -... | ecosystem: Environmental > Terrestrial > Soil > Temperate forest > O... | reverse complement strand
GAGGCGCATTCCCATGGTAGAGAGATAGCCGGGAGTGACGAGATAGACGAGGGCTCCGGATTCCGCGTCTTTCGCGTGCGGGCGGCCGACGGATTGCAGGCCCCAACTTCGGTTGCGGTCCAAGGGAAGCATGTCGGCGATGCCGACGGATTGGACTCCGGGGAGGGCGCTTACGCGATCAATTGCAGATTTGAGGATATTGGCACGATGGATGAGCTGGGCATTGTTTGGGTCGGGGTTCGCGACTGGAGGTATGTCTATCTGCATGGCGGCGGCGTGGGTGGGCTCGAAGCCGAGGTCGATCTCGAGGACATGGAGGAAACTGCGCAGGAGCAGGCCTGCTCCGACGAGGAGAACGCTGGCGAGGGCGATTTCAGAGATGACAAGGGCGGAGCGGAATCGCTCGTGACTGCGGCTGACGCCGGTTCCAGCGCTGTCTTTAAGGGCTTCGTCGAGGTTGTGGCCGGACATTTTGAAGGCTGGGGCAAGACCGAAGAGGACGCCTACGGCGAGCGCTATGAGAAGGCTACAGGCGAGGGCCGCACTGTCGACGTGGATGGTGCTGAGCAGCGGGAGGGTGATGGAACCTTGATGAGCGAGAGAGAAGACGATGACGTAGGCGATGGCAAGGCCTACGGCTGCTCCGCCAAGTGAGAGGACAAGGCTCTCGGTGAGCATCTGGCGGATAAGGCGTCCGCGGGAAGCGCCGAGAGCGCGGCGCATGGCGAGCTCTTTGGTGCGCACGGCCGCGCGGGCGAGTTGGAGATTGGAGAGATTGACGCAGACAATCAGAAGGATGAGTCCGACGGCGGACCACAGGGCGACAAGAGAGCGGCGGAGCTTGCCGCTGACGTGCTCTTTGAGGCCGGTGACGTCGGAGGCATAGTTGTAGTACCAATCCTTATGCTGCTGATACAGCTGCGGAAAAAGCCGGTCGGCTTCATCCTGGGCCTGGGCGACGGTTACGCCTGGCTTCAGGCGGCCGACGACGGCGAGGGTGTTGCCCCAGGTCTTCCAGAACTCCATTACCGCGGGAACGAAGACGTCGACTTTCTTGCCGGGAGCGAAGACTGCTCCGAAGTCGAAGCTGGCTGGGAGGACGCCGACGACGGTCACAGGGTTGTTGTTGATGGCAACAATTTTGCCGACGATGCCAGGGTCGGATGCGAATTGGGTCTTCCAGAAGAAGTAGCTGATCAGGGCTGTGGAACGGCCGCCTTTAAGGCACTCTTCTTCGGTGAAGTTGCGGCCCAATGCTGGCTGGACGCCGAGCGTGGGAAAGAAATTATCCGCGACTTCGACAACGTCAAGCTGTTTTGGTTCTGCGGAGCCTGTGAGCTTGTACTGGAGAGAGTTGTAGAAGGTTTGGTATGCCGTGACAGCCTGGAAGGATTGGTTGCTGCGTTGGAATTCGCGATAGACGTCTACGGTGTAGGTTTCGGCTGAAAGGCCGCCTGCGGTGCGGATTTTAGCCGTGAAACTCTTGCCGGCGGTGAGCCAGACGAGCTTTTGCGAATCTGGAAAGGGTAACGGGCGGAGGAGGAGCGTGTTGACGACCGAGAAGACCGCAACGTTGACTCCGATGCCGAGGGCGAGGACGAGGATGGCGACGGCGGCAAAGCTGCGATTGCGGCTGAGGGCGCGCAAGGTGTAACGCACGTCCTGGAGGCATTCATTCCAGTAGTCCGTGAGGCGTCTGCGGCGTTCCATTTTCTCTCCTAATTGACGGCCGATGTTCTGGACGCCCCGAATGTCGCCGAACTGACGCTCGGCTTCGTGGCGGGCTGTGGCGGGAGTCCAACCCTGACGGATGAGGTCTTCGGTTTTGGCTTCGAGATGAAAGCGCAGCTCGTCTTTGACGTCGGCTGCGGGGTCGGGGCCGAAGAGCCGGGCGTGGCGGCGCCAGATGGGAGGCTGGCTCATGCGGATTGCTCCGACAGGGCCTGGGGCATGGGCGGTTGCGTTGCGCTGAGGACCTTAGCGACAGCCATGGCGTAAGCTTCCCAGATTTTGGTTTCGTGATGAAGCTGGCGGCGGCCTTCGGGGGTGAGGCGGTAGAACTTGGCTTTGCGGTTATTTTCGGAGAGTCCCCAGTCGGCTGTGAGGAGATTCTTGTTTTCGAGACGCCAGAGGGCGGGGTAGAGCGTGCCTTCTTCGACGAGAAGGGCGTCGTCGCTCTGGCGGCGGATGAGACTGGTGATGGCGTAGCCGTGGAGCGGTCCCCAGACCAGTGCTTTGAGGATCAGGACGTCGAGTGTCCCGCGAAAGAGGTCGAGTCGGGATTCCTGGCGGAATTTCTCCATTGGCGATTGCTCCCCTTGGGTTTCAAGGGAAGGGTCTCATATTACCCCTTGGTATGCAAGGGGTAATAGAAGCATTTTTGGTGCTGTCAGAAGCCGCGGGTGTGCAGGTAGAAAACCACTCCGGCGGCTACGAGGCAGTAGATGCCGAAGAGGTACCAGCGGCCGTTTTGCAGCCAGTTGCTTAGCCACTTGAGGGCGACGAGGCCGGCGAGGAAGGAGAAGACCATGCCTATCAGGCTATAGACGACAGCTCCGTGGAAGTCGATCGGGATGCCGGCGGTGACGGAGGCGCGGTGAGCTTTTTCGAGGCGGAGGGCTTCTACGGCGACTACGACGGGGGTGAGAACTACGGCCATGGCGAAGCTGAAGCGCTCAGCCTGCTCCCTGGTGGCCTGGGTCAACATGCCGATGGAGATGGTGGAACCGGAGCGCGAGAAACCACGGAAAGGCAGCGCGAGGCCCTGGATGAAGCCCATCCATGTGGATTGCCCGAAGGTGACGGTGGATTCTGTTTCGCGGGTGAAGCGTTCGACGGCGGCACCCGGGCGGAAGCGGCGACTGCGTTCGTGGAGACCGGCGATGAGGATGAGAACGCCAGCGGCAGCGAGGGCTGGAGCGATGAGATCGAGGCGGCTGAAGAGCTGCTCGATCTCGGCTTTTTCTGCGCCGCGGAAGAGGGTTTTTTCGATGAGGCTTTTGAGGGCCTGACCGACGATTCCGGTGACGATGGTGGCCCATAGGACGCGGAGGGCGAACCGGCTGAAGGCTTCGCTGGAGGAAAAATAGGTCTGCTTCCAGGTCTTCCAGAAGAAGACGATGACCGCGAACATGGTGCCGGTGTGGAGCATGACGAGAAGCAGGGTAAGTTGCGGGGCGGAGGGGTCGAGGCCCATGAGTTTTTCGGCCACAATGACGTGGGCCGAGCTGGAGACGGGCAGGAGTTCAGCCAAGCCCTGGATGATGGCGAGAAAAATAACTTTCAGGATGGGCATGGATTTCAGTGTAGAGCAGAACCCGGAAGGCACGGCTTCTAAAGGATGAAGGGCGCAGTGCTCTCTTTTGCGGCATGTCTTTTACGGTATATCTTTCGCCTGTATGGGTGACCTGCAGGAGCATTGGCGATAACTAATTTGCATTGAGGGCCAACTCTGGTCCTATAATGGGCACACCTTTCGTAACAGGAAAATCATTACCACCAACTTGCGCGCCGGTTCAGGTTTCCGGGGACGTCTGCGCTGTGTTGTGGCGAGATGGGATAGGGATGTCTTGTCCTGAGGGCGGAGTGATCTGCCTGTGGGCGAGATCGATGGAGGAGCGTGGCTCTTGGAAGGTAGCGCGAAGGCTGACGGCGGGCGCCGACGTTCGGGGTGGACGTTGGGCGCGGCGGCGTTGGTCGTGCTGTGTTCGTGCCTGTTGCCGCATGCGGCGGGGCAGGGCCGGGGCGAGACGCTGCTTCGCAAGGAGCCAGCGCGCGTCAGGGCGGCGCAGCGGTTTATGGCGCGGCGGGGAGTTGGGCCGACCTCCAGATTGCGTGGCGGGCGGAATTCCGGCGCTGCGGCGGTGCCGTTGGCCAGTGGTTCGCCGGTATGGACTGCGGTTGGGCCGGTGGCAGTGAATTCACTCTCCTATGGATTGGTTACGGGGAGGGTTTCGGCGGTGGCGGTGGACCCTTCCGATGCAACCGGCAACCATGTGTATGTCGGGACGACGGGCGGGGGACTTTGGAAATCGCAGAATGCGGCTGCCAGCGCGCCCGGAAGTGTGCAGTTTATGCCGGTGACGGATGGGCTGGGAGCGCTGAGCAACGTGGTGGATGCGGGCGTGAGCGTAGGCGCGGTGACGGTGCAGCCGGGCGGAACGGGAGTTGTGCTGGCGGGACTGGGCGATCCCAATGACGCGCTGGATTCGTATTACGGAGCGGGGTTGCTGCGTTCGACGGATGGGGGGCTGACGTGGGCGCTGATCCAGCAGACGATGGACCTGGAAGATGGGCTGAGCGCACAGGATTATTCGTTTGTGGGTGAGGGGTTTTCGGGGTTTGCGTGGAGCTCGACGAATGTCCAGCTGGTGGTGGCGGCGGTGAGCCAGGCGTATGAGGGAACGCTGGTGAACGCGGGACAGGCTGCGAAGAGCTATGAGGGCCTCTACTGGTCGAACGATGGAGGGGCTACCTGGCACCTGGCACGGATTTCGGACCCGAATGGCCAGGACGTTCAAGGACCGGGGGACGCATTTACGCTGCCGGACGGGAATGCGGCGACGGCCGTGGTCTGGAATCCGGTGCGGAGGGTGTTTGTTGCGGCGGTTCGGTACCACGGGTATTACCAGTCGAGCGACGGGGAGAACTGGACGCGGTTGGGCAATTCGCCGAATGGACAGCCGGGCACAGGGCTTTCGATGGCTAACTGTCCTACGGAGGCGGGATCGGTGGGCGTGGCGGGGTGCCCGATTTTCAGGGGCAGCCTCGCGGTGAATCCGCAGACAGGGGACACGTTCGCCTGGACGGTGGATGCGTTCAACCAGGACCAGGGAATCTGGCAGGACCAGTGCGGCCTTAGCGGCAGCGCGTGCACGAACCAGACGATGACGTTTGGAGTGAGGCTGGGAACATCGGCGCTTGAGGAAGCGGACGGGGATGGGGCAGTGACGATTGCGAACGGAGATTACAACCTGACGCTCTCGGCGGTTCCTGCGGGGCTTGGGACGGGACAGGACACTTTGCTGTTTGCGGGGGATAACGACCTGTGGAAGTGCAGCCTCGCGAATGGTTGCGTGTGGCGGAATACGACAAATTCGACAACATGCATGAGCGCGCAGGTGGGCGAGTACCAACATGCGCTGGCATGGGATACGGGGAATCCGCTGCTGCTGTTTGTTGGGACCGACGGCGGGCTGTGGCGATCCATGGATGGGGTGAGCGAGACGGGGACGGTATGCACGGCTACGGACGCGGGACATTGGCAGAACCTGAACGGAAGCCTCGGCGCGCCGGGGGGCTTGGCGGAAATGGAGTCGCTGGCGCAATCTTCGGCGACGGCGGCGACGATGCTGGCTGGCCTCGGCGCAAACGGATTCGCCGGCATCGTGAACGCGCCGGCGACGGCCGGCAACTGGAATGAGGTGTTGGGCGGAGAAGGCGGCCCGGTGGCTATCGATCCCACGAATCACCTGAACAGCTGGTATGCGAGCAATGGGGCTGGGGTCTCGATTCTTCATTGCACTTCCGCTACGGCGGGAGCAGCGTGTACTTCTGCGGGATTTGGAGCGTCGCCGGTGGTGGGCGAAGCGCAGGTCCAAAACGATGGACTGACTATGCCTTACCCGGCGGAGTTTGAACTGGACGCAGTAGACCCTTCGCAGATGCTGGTAGGGACGTGCAGGGTCTGGCGGGGACCGGCAACGGGGAGCGGCTGGACGGCGGCAAATGCTATTTCGCCGATTCTCGATGGAACCGGAGGGACTACGTGCAATGGAAATGCGCTAATTCGGTCGATTGCGACGCTGGGGACGACTGGAGGCGGCGAAGTCGTTTACGTAGGGATGGCCGGGGCTGAGGACGGCGGTGGCATTGTGGCCGGACATGTCTTTGCGGCGAGCGTGCCGCCGGGCGCGAATTGGAGTGGGCTTACGTGGACGGACCTGGCGTTCTCTCCTGTGGCTAACAGCGGACTGGCCTTCAATCCCTTTGGAGAGGAGGTGAGCAGCGTGTATGTGGATCCGCATGACGTAACGGGGGGAACGGTGTATGTCACGGTCGCGGGCATTTCCAGCGCTTCGGAGCAGGTGCAGCAGGTGTATCAGACGACGGATGGAGGGGCGCACTGGACGGCGATCGCTTCTAATCTGCCGAATTCGCCGGCAAATGCGGTGGTGGTGGATACACAGGATCCGAATACGGTGTACGTGGGGATGGATACGGGAGTCTATGTGACGCGGGCGGTGTCGAGTTGCGCATTGCCATTGACGTCGGGCGGCTCCTGCTGGTCGGTGTATGGCACTGGGCTGCCGCTGGCTCCGGTGACGACGCTAGTCGCTACTCCGAGCGGGGCGGTATCGCAGGTGCTGACGGCTGGGACGTACGGCCGGGGGGTGTGGCAGATTCCAACGGCAACTGCGGGGGCAGTCTTGACGACAGCGACGGTGAGTCCGACGTCGCTGACTTTTCCAAACCAGACGGTGGGAACTGCCACTGCAGCGTTGACAGTGACGCTCAAAACTACGGGTACGGCTGCGCTGACGGTGACGAGCATCGGAATGACCGGAATCGCGGCGGGAGATTTCAGTGAGACGGATACGTGCAGCGGCGTTTCGGTCGCCAAGAATGCAACATGTGCGGTGAAGGTGGTGTTTCAGCCAACAGCGGCAGGGAGCCGCAGCGGGACGCTGACCATCAGCGCGAATGTAGCGGGCGGGCAGTTGCTCGTTCCACTGACGGGGGCAGGCCTGGCTACTTCATTGGTGACAATGTTGCCGACGAGCCTCAGTTTTGGACAGCAACAGGTGGGCACTACTTCGGCGGCGCAGAACATCACCATTCAAAATGTCAGCTCGAGTTCGATTGGGGTTAATTCGGTGGCGCCGAGCGCGCCGTTCAAGAAAGGGGTCACTACGTGTGTTAATTCGCTGGCTGCTGGGCAATCATGCGTGGTGGGGGTGACATTTGCCCCGACGCAGGTGGGTGACGCAACGGGTAACCTGACCGTCACCGATAGCCTGGGAACGCAGAGCGCTCCTTTAAGCGGCACAGGGATCGCAGGTCCGACAGACACGCTCTCGACGACAAGCCTGACTTTTCCCTCGACGGCAGTAGGACAGACATCTGCGCCAATGGTGGTACAGATTACGAATAGCGGAGCACTGCCTCTGACCAATATTGGAACAGCGGTCACGGGCGATTTTACGGCGGTGAGCGGCTGCGGAGGGCAGCTGGGCGCGAACGCCTCCTGTGCGGTTTCGGTGACGTTCTCGCCTACACTGGCCAAACCGGAGGCGGGAAATCTCGTGATCTCCGATGCGCTGCGGGCGCAGACGGTGAAGCTGGGAGGAACGGGATTGGCGCCGGGGGTGATTGCGGTATTCCCGCAGGCGTTCAACTTTGGCAGTCAACAGATCGACATGGCCACCGCCGAGCAGACACTGAGGATTTCGGATACAGGCGGGGTGCCGCTGGCGCAGCCGAGTTTTTCGATCAGCGGGCCGGGTGCGGCGAACTTTCTGATAGGTACGACGACTTGCGGCACAAGTGTGGCGCCGGGCAGCCCCTGCACTGTACAGGTGATCTTCGATCCGCTGGCCAGCGGAGCTACTGCGGCGATGTTGACGGTGGCGACGAGCAGCCCGGGGGTGGCGGCGGTGACGCTGAATTTGACCGGAACGGGCTTGACGCCTCCAACGTTGCGGGTGGTGCCTGCCTCGCTCAATCTTGGTCAGATCGTGATTGGATATTCAAGTACAACGTTTTCGGTGCAGGTAACGAACACGGGGCAGGAGACGATGTCGCAGCCTACGTTTGCGTTAAGCGGGTTTTCCGGCCCAGCCGGATCGCAGATTGGCGATTTCGCGCTGAGCGCGCCGACCGATATTCCGGCGTGTACGGGGACGTTGAATCCAGCCGGATCATGCAGTATTCAGGTGACGTTGTCGCCTCTGGTTGTGGGGACGGAGAGCGCGACGCTGACGGTGACGGCGAGCAATGCTATTCCGTCGACGGCAACGGTGAGCCTTACGGGTGTGGCCCTGCCGCCGATTCTGCTGCAGGCGAATCCATTAGAGCTGAGTTTTACGGCGACTCCAGTGGGAACTTCCAGCGCTGGACTGGGAGTTACGCTCAGCAACCTGGGGAAACAGGCAGCGAACGGCTTGACGTTGAGCGTGACGGGACCATATGTCCTGACACCGACACTGACGACGTGCGGGACAAAACTCTCTCAGAGTTCGTCGTGCGTCGTCGGGGTGAGTTTTGTACCGACTGCGAGCGGCGATCAGCTGGGAACATTAACGGCGGCCGTAAGTAATCTAGGCGTGCCGCCGCTGGTGATTCCGCTGGACGGGACCGGGATCGCTGTCGGGGGTATCCAGCCGAGCCCTACGCAGATGACGTTTGGCAGCGTCGTGGTGCAGACGCCTTCGACGGCACAGACGCTGACGGTAAAGAACTCGGGACAGGCGTCGATCACTGGCTTGCTGCTAAGCATAACTGGAGACTACAGCCTTGCGAATAACCTGTGCGGAACGAGCCTGGCTGCGCAGGCGAGTTGCACCGCTGGGGTGGTGCTGACTCCTGTTGCGACCGGGAACCGGGTGGGATCGATGACAATCAGCACGACTTCGGCGGGAGTAGCTCCTGCGGTGGTGGGCCTCACGGGGAATGGAATTGCGCCGGAGTCGATGACGTTGAACCCAGCGGTAGTGAGCTTCGGCACGGTGACTGTCGGACAAAGCAGTCCACCGCAGCAGGTGATGGTTTCGAATGCGGGGGCAACGGCCTTGACGGGGTTGCAGTTCCAGGTGGCGGGCGATTACAGCATGCCGCAGAACAACTGTGGAACCCAGTTGGCGAGCGGGGCGCTGTGCAGTTTTATGGTGACGTTTTCGCCGGCGCAGCCGGGAACTCGGATCGGGTCGGTGACGATCCAGTCGACCACTTCGGGGTTCGTACCGGTGGTGGCAGGGCTTTCCGGGACGGGATTGCCGACGGCGCAACTTACCGTGACACCGAGTCAGCTGGTGTTCGGCTCGGTAACGGCTGGGACGAACAGTACCGCACTGCAACTAACGGTGACAAATCCGGGGACGAGCACTCTCTCGGGCCTTTCATTTGCGACTGCCAGTCCGTTCAGCGTGGGTTCGGGTAGTTGCGGGACCAGCCTGGTGGCGGGAGGGACGTGCGGAGTGCCGGTCACGTTTACGCCGAAGACAGGGGGGAATCAGGCGGGCACGGTAACGGTTTCAAGCACAAGTGTCGGAGTGGATCCAGTGCTTGTTCCGGCGACGGGGACCGGTGTGGCTCCAGCATCGCTGAATGTGAATCCAACGGCGCTGACTTTCGCGGGAACGACGGTAGGAAAAACGAGCGCAGGGCAGACGATCACGATTTCAAATCCAGGCGGCCTGCCACTCGCGGGGTTGACGGTGGAGGCATCGGGGGATTTTGGCGTGAACTCAACCAACTGCGGCCCGGCGCTGGCCGGTGGCGGCGGATGTACGGCGACGGTGATCTTCACGCCGACGGTGACGGGTGGAAGACAGGGATTTTTCACTGCGGCGAGTACGACCACTGGCGTGTCCCCGATTAGCGCTGAGCTGAGCGGCACGGGGCTCACGCCTCCGGCACTGAGCATTGCGCCGACTGCGCTGACCTTTGCACCAACGCTGGTTGGACATACGAGCGCCACACAAACGGTGGCGGTAACGAATTCGGGGCAATCCAGCATTACGGATTTGCAGTTGTCGGTGACGGGCGGATTTCGGGTGGACACGACGGAGACCACCTGTACAGCGACGCTTGCGGCAGGAGCGAACTGCACCGTAGGACTGTTGTTTGCGCCGACAGCCGGTGGCGCGGTTACCGGGGCGATTACGGCGAGTTCGCCGTCGTCGGGCTCGCCGGCGGCAACCGCATCGCTGAGCGGAACGGGCGCATTGCCGCCGGGGATCGTCAGTTCGCCTGCTGCGCTGGTTCAGTTTGGGACGACCGGCGTGGGTCAGGCTGGCGGGCCGGTGACGGTGACGGTGACCAACGCGGGAACATCGTCGGCATTGACAGGGCTGACGCTAACGATCGATGCGGCCGGCACCGCGAACGGATTCGGACTGAGTAACAACGGCTGCGGAACTACGGCGACTCCGGGATCCCTGGCGGCTGTGGAACACTGCACGGCGGATATCACTTTCAAACCGACTAGCACAGGCCTGCAGACAGGGACGATGCTGATCGTGAGTGCGAATGGCGGAAGTCCTGTAAGCCTGGCGTTGGAGGGGATCGGATTCGATTTCCGATTCACGCTGGTGGGCAGCAGCACGGCGACAGTCGTGCGAGGCCAGACTGCTTATTACAACTTTGCTGTCACTCCGCTTGGGGGTAACTCGGGCGGCGGCGCTTTTAGTTTTAGCTGCGCGAATCTACCGTCGAATACTCTTTGTGTCTTCAACCCACCACAGTTGGGAGGATTAGGAACGAATGTTACGGGGAACGTGACGCTGGGAGTAGCAACAGGCGCAGCGACGACAGGAGCAAATATTCCCCATAGTCAGGGTCGAGGAGGTGGCAGCGACTGGCGCGGAACGATGTTACTAATTTGCGGCGTGCTAACTATGCCACTTCTTTGGAGAAAGCGCAGCGCTTCATATCACTCTGTAACGAGATTAGTACTACTAACTATCGTAACCATCGAAGTCGCGCTGGGAATTACTAGTTGTGCCAGTGCCGGAATGTCGAGTTCGGAGCTACAACCTGGAGGAGGAACACCACCGGGAAGTTATACCGTTCCGGTTACGGCGACTTCTGTCGGAGTATCGCATAGCTTTCAAGTTAAGTTGGTGGTTAACTAAAACTTTTTTGAGTATCCCAGGGAGCGGAAGATTTGTTCGGGTTACAAGTGCGTTCTGTATACAAGTGTATGAAAACTGCTGTTTGATGCAGTAGGTATGGGGTGAATCTACTACGCGAATGCTGCGCGGCTGAGTGTCAATGAGGCTGGTGCAGGCCCGATCGCGCGTGAATATCTTTTACGCAATTGGACAGTTTTATGGGTTCATCAGCGAAGCTTCCTTCTCATCTCGCTGATCATCTGCTGATCAGCGCGGGGTTCAACGCCTGTTGCAAGGAGACTTGAAAATGAGTAATGCCTGTACTCCAAATGGGTGATCAAAATAACACTATTTATTAGTCGATATTGTCGATTTATCCACACGGATCGGATATTCTTTGCTCTATGGCAATTGAAAGTATCATCGCTCAACTAGATGCGGAGATTGCGCGGCTGAATCAAGTTCGCAATCTTCTTTCGGCTACTGGCAAGGTAGAAGCCAAAATTACCGCCGCCAAAGGAAAGACGACCAGAAAGACACGTGTCACTGCGGGAAAAACCGTCGCGAAACGCGTACTTAGTCCTGAAGCCCGCAAGGCAATTGCGGATGCGCAGCGTAAGCGCTGGGCAGCACAAAAGGCGAAGAAGTCCTAAGAGAGATGAATTCGGCATTCGCCGAATAACTTCCTACATAAGTTGGTAAAGGCATATTCCGCCTCGGGGGCCGCGATTCATGAATCGCGGCCTTTGTGCCGTTGGCTTTTCGTACTTGACGACAGATCGCCTATTGCACGGATGTTCTTTGGCGCGGAGCTTAATTCCAAAGAAATAACTTCTGCCCGCTACTGATTTTCTATTAGCTCATCGTCTCAACGGGACGTTTGTCTATCTCCAGCTTTGTGTCGTGTTCTTTGCGACGAATAAATACTTCTACCAGAATTCAACGGCACGGACCTGCGGGGGACCGGAGTGACCGTCGATAACCTGGGTCTCGATGACGGCTTCGATATTCATGTTTCGCCAATTAGCGGGAGCGTTGCGAAGGAGTGCCGCAAGGTCGGACGGGTGGGAGATAAGTTCGCCGGCTGCCTCGGTTCCCTCTTCGGAGATGCCGGCGGCGATGACGACGGGCTGGCCGGTGGTGGCGTCCCGATAGCGCGCGACGATGGCGTAGTCGCGGGCGAGTTTTTCGTAGGGGAGATCCCACGCGGTGAACCAAGTGGTCTTTGCGCCATTCTTAGCGGCCAATTTTCGATCGACGATGAAGGCATTGCCGTCGATGGAGTCGAATCCGAAACGCAGGTCGCGGGTGAGACGCATGGTCCAGAGATTGTCGAAGGCTCCGATGAAGACGGCGGGGCCTTCGCGGAGTTGACCGAAGCTGGCTTCGGATGCCGCCGAGACGCGGAAGGCCTTGTGCTGACGCTGGAGAACGCCGGTCATTCGGGTGAGGGTGACAACGTCGGCGAGGGCGAAAAGTCCCGACTGACGAAGGCGGAAGTACAGGGGTTCAGTGAGCTTGGTATGGCGGATGGCCTGAGCGGGGTCGGTGTCGCCGCTGGAGTCGCGGGCGGGTTCGCCGAGACAGAAGGTCACGGTGGCCGGGCCGGCGGTAAGCGGCTGCCAGAAATCGTCGACTTCCTGATCCGGGGAGACGGGGACGGGGATTTTGGACTGCTGATAGTGGCGGTACCAGTAGCCGCCGATCAATCCCAAGGCGAGGGTGACAAGAACGAGAAGCAGGGTCAGGCCTGGGTGAGAGTTGTTGGAGCGAGACTCGTGGTGAGGGACGGATGGAGGAGATGCGGGCTGCGGAGCGCGGCGATCGGCTATGACTTGAGCGGGGACTTGCTGGGGCGGCGGTGGTGGCGGAGTCTCCTCGGCAACCGGAGCAGGAAGGGCAGAAGGTGGCCGGACTGGCTCGACCAGGCGCTGGAATACGGGAACGTAGGAACCCGTGGGGAGCTCGATGCGGATTTCTTCACTGTGCGCGGGATCGTAATAATACTGGGCGAGACGCTTGCGGATTTCGCCGGCGGTGACGCGCACGACTGGGTCGGCGTTGGCATCGTACCCCGGAGGCCGGTTGAAGACATCCATACCGATGGAACGTTCTTTGACCTGGTCGGCGTTTCCTTCCAGGGTTTGTTCCACGACGAAACGGAGAAGCGTGGGATAACGTTTGCTCTGGAAAAAAAGCGGGTGGGCAAGGAGCAGCTCAAGCTGCGCAAGTACAGCGTCCTTCTCTGCCTGCGATTGAGGTACCCAAGGCTGGAGCGTGGTGCGGGAGGAACGAGAAGCCCCAGCTGCGCTTGCAGGAAGAGGGCTGGCGGTGCCGCCTGCGTCCGCCGGTGAATTTTGGGAGGTAGGCAACGCTTTATGTTTGCTCCGAGAGCGTATGATACGGAGCGCTTCCATGGCCTGTCCATAATAGATGTGCGTTTGACTGGTCTCAAGTGTAATTTGTGCTCGGTTTGGCCGGAAGTCTATGGTTTCTGGTGGTTTGCCTTCGCCGAAGCAAGACTGTAACGGAATCCTGGAGGTATTCTCGGGAGGTATAGAACCTGTCGCGGTACCCGATGGAGCTTGCCGAGAGCTTCGGTATGACTAGGATCAGGGCTATACTTCACCGTGACCTCCGCGGTGTGGGTTAGCAGGACCGGCTTACAAGCGGTTTCCCGAACAATCTGGTGGCAGTAGGTACATGTGAGGCAAGGCAGCGGTCTGCGACTGCTGAGCGTGTCAGCCGGGTGGCAAGTCGGGCGCGGGGAGAGGAGCCCTGCGTCCGGCATTGGGATTTCAATTGATCTGCTCGATCTGCTAAAGGAACGCTGAAGCCGCTTGTCTCCGGAAAGTCAGGATGCGAGCGGCGTTTTCTTTTGGGTGGCGAAAAGAGTGCTCAGTGCCCTGTGTAGCGCCTTACGATCGGAGGCGGGTCGGCGGAGCCCTCTCCGTTGGCGCCGGGAGCGGTTCGGAACCGCCAGTCATTCTCGAGGACCAGACCCGGAGGCTGAACTTCGCCGTAGGCTGAGATCGTTTGCCGGATTCCGACGACGACCCCAACGTGACCGAAGACTGGGCCATGCCATTGGGCAATGATGTCGCCGGGCTGAGATTGATCGCGGGGAAAGGGCGCAGACCATCCTGGAATGGTGACGTGGGGATCTGCCCATTCGTGGGCGTTGGGATCTCGGGGGATGATGCCGAAGTGGCCGGGCACATGCGGGCGAGGGTGGCCTGAGGCAACGATCCAGTCGGCGACGGCCTGATTGCATTTGTTACTGCCGGGACGATACCAGCCATTCCACCTAGCTGCTTCGTAGCGGGTGTCACCCTGGTGGCTTAGGGCGACTTCGGCGAGGGATCGAGGAGATGATTGACGGTGATTTTGCAGCCACCAAAACAAGCCCACTGCGGACAGGCAAGCTCCGATGAGGAGGATGCGTTTCATTTTCACTGAAGCCAACTCCGGCGTGAAGGATGAAGCTATCTTATCCGTCTGCGTTGCGAGTAACGCTCATCCGCTTCGAGTCGGGGTTGACTGTCTGGAAACCTCACACATTTAGTGTCCATTCATGGAAAAGACGACGTTGATCGTGGTTTCTACTTCGACGGGCTGGTTGTTGAGCAGGTAGGGGCGATAGCGCCAGTTTTGCACCGAGTCGAGGGCGGCCTGGCGGAGCATCGGGTGGCCGGAGAGGACGCGGAGGTTTTCGATGACGCCGGTTTTGGAGATGGTGGCTGCGAGGGTGACGGTGCCGGAGATGCCGGCGGTCCTGGCGATGATGGGATAGACCGGGGTGGTCCGGTGGATGAGCAGGCCTTCGGTGACGCCACCGGAGATGATGATTCTCGAGGGCTGGGCGGGATGGGCAATGGGTGGCGGGTTACTGGGAAAGAGGATTGAGACGGGTTCTGTGCTGCCGGGTGTTCCGACGCTGGATGTGGGGCTGAGATCTCCGATGTTCGTTGCTGGAGGTCCCGAGTCTCTATCTTTCGATGGGATTACTGGCAAAATATAAGGATTGATGGGGGCCGAGGTTGGGTTGGCTGACGGTTGTGAGACGTGCTGCTCCGGCCGGGTTTCGAGGGCCGCGGGTGGAGCGGCGAGCTCGCGCTGGATCAAACGGGCGGGCAAGCCCTCGGGGCAGATAAGCGGAAGGACAATCGCAGTGGTGACGAAGGTGAGATTTATGGCCAGGGTAAACAGCATCCATTGTGGGGTTTTGCTGGGAAGAATGCCGCGGGAGTGGAAGGTTGCGTCTTCGAACATTGCGGGCCTCCGATGCTTGTTGCTCGCGGTCGCTGCTATGCCGGGATAGACACCGCGCGGGATGAAGAAGTTCCTCGCGATGCCGCGTGATGGATAAGTGGCGAGGCCGAAGTGGTTGCGTTAGACTCCGGGAATCATGCGAATGCTTTGTGGCGGATGGCTGAAGGGTTCTGCGCGCACGATGATGGCGTGGCTGATGCTGGCGGCGCTTGCCGCGTGCGTGGGTTCAGCGCAGGATTCTGCGAGCAAGGTTGCGCAGGCTGCACCGGATTCGGCTGCGACGATTGACTACATTCACAAGAGCTGGGATGAGCTTTCGCGCTCGATGACGGATTGTCATTCACTGGTGGACGTGAA
>Ga0206936_1194_pt1 | contig 15615 bp, 18 predicted proteins | sample Alteio_BWOrgHeat_14_FD_152922 | JGI IMG/M metagenome (GOLD analysis project Ga0206936, IMG submission 152922) | Enriched cells from forest soil in Barre Woods Harvard Forest LTER site, Petersham, Massachusetts, United States -... | ecosystem: Environmental > Terrestrial > Soil > Temperate forest >... | reverse complement strand
ATTGTTTGGAGGATACAAACTTTGCCAAGTGGCGAGTTTCGAGTGAAACCGACCGGAGTGCTCTAGAACAGCACCTATTTGACCTCAGAGACAGCGCAAGAGACGAAGCTACTCCAGATGACCTGCTTACCGAGATTCTTCTCAAGCAAGGCTATTCACTTACAGAGAAGCTTGAATCAGCCGTGATTGGCGGGCTCGACATTCGCTCTGTCGGTGGAGGTCTCGTACTGGCATACCTGAACGAAAAGGAGAAGCCAACGCTAGACCAACTGAGGGCATTAGTGGATGCCGACCCAGCCCGGATCATCATTCTCGAAGACGCTTTCCAGGGCGACGACGAACTCAAGACCAACCTCGCTCAGTTGGCGAAGTCAAAGAACATCGAGCTTTGGACCGCGTAATGAGTAAGTCAGGATTTCAGTTCGACCCCAGTCAGCCCTTTCAGCTTGACGCGATCCAATCTGTCGTCGATTTGTTCGACGGCCAACCGAAGGATGTTGAGAGCCTCATAACTACTCTTCGAGGCACTGCTCCACTCGGTGAGGACAATTCTCAAATTGCGATGGACATCGACCTCACCCAAGAGGTGGGAGCGATTGGAAACAACCTGATGCTAGACAACGACCTGATCCTTGCCAACCTCCAACGGGTCCAGGATCGCAACGGCCTTGAAGTTGCGCCTAAGCTCTACGACGACGCCCTCGACTTCGACATTGAGATGGAGACGGGAACGGGAAAAACCTACGTGTACCTTCGGACGATCTTTAGGCTTGCTGAGAAATACAACTTCACCAAGTTCGTCATCCTTGTTCCAAGTGTTGCGGTTCGTGAGGGTGTGCATACGAGCATCCGCCTGATGCGCCAACACTTCCGAGAGCTCTACCCGAGCTACCCGTTCGATGAGACGGTTTACAGTGGTGATTCCGCTGAGGAGGTCCAAAGCTTCGCTACTTCGACCAACATCCAGATTCTCATAATGACCATCGCCTCGATCCGTGGCGACAAAAACACGCGTGTCATTCACCAGACCCGTGACAAGTTGAACGGCCTGCGCCCGATTGATTACCTAAAGGCAACCCACCCCGTCGTGATCATGGACGAGCCCCAGAACATGGAGTCCCTCTTGTCACAGTCGGCGGTCGGAGAACTTGCCCCCGTCTTTTCCTTGCGCTACAGCGCCACCCACAAAAAGCAGCGCAATGTAGCGTATCGCCTTGATCCGGTGGACGCGCACGACCTGGGCTTGGTCAAGCAGATCGTCGTGGCCGACGTGCGGCAGCAAGGTGCAGACGCCACGCCGTACATCAAGTTGGTTGAGGTAAAGCGCGACCCGTGGATCGCTAAACTCGAACTTGCCTGCCGGAAGGTGGATGGATCACTTGAGCGTAAAGTGGTCAACGTCAAGCAGCATCAAGAGCTTTCCGATGAGCGGCTCACGAACAACCCGGTCTATGAAGGCTGGAGGATCAACGAGATGAACATCGCGGCGGACGGGCAGTCAGGAATGGTCGAACTCACAACGTACGGCTTCCTCAATGAAGGTGAAAGCATCGGCGGCTCCAACACGGCAATATACAAAGAGATGATTCGCGAGACGGTTCGTGAACACCTCCGCAAGGACTCCATGCTTCGTCCGAAGGGCATCAAGGTGCTGAGTCTTTTCTTCGTCGACAAGGTTGCTAGCTTCCTTGGCGATGGCACCAACAATGACGACGCGAACGGTGACTTTGTGAAGTGGTTCGACGAGGTGTATGTGGAGGAACGTGGCAAGTCCAGTCGCTATCTGGAATTACTGCCTTACTCTCCCGGCGACGTGCGCAAGGCTTACTTTGCCCAACTCAGAGCAAAGGGCAAGACCACTTTCGTTGAATCTAATACTGAACGGCTTACCGCCAAGGAGGACGGAGCGTTTGAACTTATTATGCAGGACAAAGAACGCTTGCTCGATGAGGCTGAACCTGTACGCTTCATCTTCAGCCACTCGGCTCTGCGCGAAGGTTGGGACAACCCGAACGTGTTCCAGATTTGTACTCTCCGAGAAATGGGCGCTGAAGTTGAACGTCGCCAAACCATCGGACGAGGCTTGCGATTGCCTGTGACGATGACTGACGAGTGCTATTCCCGGGTCGCGGATCGTGGCATCGCAACACTGACCGTAGTGGCCAATGAATCCTACCAAGCATTCGCCAAAAGTCTTCAGAAAGAATACAAAGAAGCTGGCGTGGAGATCGGCCAGGTCCGCCAAGTCGAGTTTGCGAAGATTCCATTGGAGGGCGCTGACGGTGCACTCACCGACGATTTGTTAGGCTACCAGCGATCCGTCGAAATTTGGAAGCATCTCGACTTGAACGGGTACATCAAGGAAGGCAAGATCACACCGAAGTTCCAGCCTGATACCCTTGGCTTTGACCTGCGGTTGCCCGAGCAATATCGACCTTATGAAGCGGACATCATCAATCTCGTTTCACGAGCGAGCATCGAAAAATACGTCAAGCCCGCTAGTAAGCGAAAAGAGCGACGGTTGAACAAGGAACTTTATCGGACGCCTGAGTTTGAGGAGTTCTGGAATGCGATCAGCCAGAAAACCACTTATCGAGTAACGGTCAATCGTGACGAGATGATCGAAAAGGCAGTCAAGGCGATCAAAGATTCGCCCCAAATCGACGCACTGCGAATTCAAGTGACTCGCGCCGGTGTAAAAGTGCTTCGCGGCGGTGCGAAGGGACAAGAACTCAGCAGCCGTTCAACAGACCTGAAGGGCAGTTATGACCTGCCAGACATCATCACCGAACTACAGGAGGCGACTTCGCTAACTCGGAAGACGATCATCGACATTCTGATTGGAAGTGGCCGTATGGAGGAATTCATTGGCAATCCCAACGACTTCACAGTAATGGCCAAACGGGCCCTGCAAAATGAGCTTGCTAAGTTAGTTGTCGAGGGCATTCAATACGAAAAGATCGCTGGATTCATCTACGAACTCCGCGAACTCCAGAAGGACGGAGAGGAGGAGAAGGAACGCTTCCTCGATCAACTCTACAAGGTCCAAAACGAGCAGAAGACTGACTTTGACTATGTCATTTGGGATTCCGACCCAGAACGTCAGTTCGCCGAGTTGCTAGATAGCCGCGAGGACATCAAGCTCTTTATGAAGTTACCGGCAAAGTTCAAAATTCCGACTCCCGTCGGTCCGTACAACCCCGACTGGGCAATTATTAAACACGAAGACGGCCAAGACCGTATCTACATGATCCGGGAAACCAAGAGCACCCTAGATGACAATAAGCTCCGTCCGACCGAACTAGCGAAGATCAAATCCGCCAAGAAGCACTTCGCCGCCATCGGGATCGAGGACTACGGGCGGTCAGTGCCTGGAAGGTGGAACCTATGAGCGATCAGCTTTGACAAAAGGACCCGATGCATTTAGCTCGCCTCTACATCTCTGGGTTCCGGTCAATTCACGAATTTGATTTGAAGTTCCGCGCCCTGAGCGTACTGTTCAAAGGCTTGTAATTCTGAGAAATGCTAGTGGTTAGCTCCGGGCTGCGCATGGCCTAGTGTAGAATGTCGGCCCCATGAGCAGATACAGCTACAACACAGGGCAATCGGACGGCAGCCGGGGGCGATACAAGCCAACTGGCAAGAACCCACTTTTCGCAGGAATTCTCGGATGGAGTGGTAAGGACGCGAAGAACAAGCAGTCGTATGACAAGGGATATTCGAACGGCCGGAGACAACGCAAAAAATAGACTCTCAGGATAGAGAGTCTGAAAAGGATGGTTAGACACCGTGCTGGAACCACGAGGTCTACGGGTTGAAGGTCTCAAGCCAGAATGCCAAGTTCGCGCTTTTCAGCAATGCGAACAATGAGCTTGTCGACGGTCGGATTGTAGCGACCGAACGTCGGGAGTTTTTTCGGTGCCCGTCGTGATACCGCGAGATCCGTTCGCGGATCCCATCGATCACGCCACAGTGTCGCCGAGAGAAAAGGCTCCTGATCGAGGTTCTCTCCGAGGTGGAATTGAAAGCCACCTGACAAGACGACGATGCGAGGACATCCCCATCTGAGCGGAACGATCGCTGCTCGCATCTGCGGGATGTTGTGGATACCACACACCAAGACGCGGTTTTGAAGCACCAGGGTCTCAGCTTCTCGCTCGATTTCGTCAAGCTCACGGGGGCTCGAATCCAGAGATCCAAGCGTCCGCCGTACATAACTGAGTTCAGCGCCCAATAGTCGGATATTCCCGTAAAACCAGAGGCCTGCCGGCTCATAAAAACCTGGCTCTTGGTTGAATGGTGCCGTTCGCCGAGGCGGAGTCTCTTTCAGTCGAGATCGCTGCTTCGTGGTAAGAACAAGAGTCGTCGCCGGAACATGACCGGCAGCCGTTTGTATCAAGATTCACCTCCAGGGTCAGGGAAAGGTGAGAACTCCCTGTCTCAGCCACATTGGAGGGAATCAAGTCGGTGTGAAAATTGAGCGGACGATAGGCACCGATTGCGTGAATGATCAGGTGAAGTAGCGGAACAAAAGCACGGCGGCAAGCAGGATCAATGCGGCCAAAAGTTCGGCGTTTTTTATAAACTCCTTGCGAGCTTCATCTCGATCGATTGCACGAGCACATTGCAAACACACCAGGCGGATGCCGTAGTGAATATGCAACGAACTGATACTTGGATTGGGATAGCGGCGGCTGATTCGTTCGCCCGTTTTTACTTTCCGGCGGTTCTTGAACTCGGTACTAGGAATCGGCCGGCCGCATCGGTAACAGGTGGCCATAGCTTCCATTCTTGGAGGTCGTGTTTTGATCTGCAAATGCTTGGCGGAATGCGCAAGACCCTGCCAGACCCATGAGCAACCGTCATCAATCGGGACCTAGCACATCCGCATTCGTTGCCTATCAATGCACGTTTTTGTGCCCGGCTCAGAGGGCAAGCAAGATGGACCCATGGTGGTTCTGGTCCGAGTCCGCGTCTGAATTGTTCCCCCAGCGAAGTTGCCGGGACACAGCAGACACGGGCCCGTTTAGGACCATCATGCACGTAATTGAACATGCCTTCTCACTCGGGCAAATTGTGGCGACACGAAACGCGCTCGATTCTCTTCCACTCCCTGATATCCATGCAGCGCTCGACCGTCATCAACAGGGTGATTGGGGCGATGTATGTAAAGCAGATCATGCAGCCAACGACGCTGCTGTCTTCGAAAAGGGCCGCCTCCTTTCGGTCTACAAGACCGCTGGAGGCACAAAATTCTGGATCATCACCGAATGGGATCGATCCGCCACCACTATCCTCCTCCCCGAGGACTACTAACTATTCCCAGCGACCTCTTCTGAGGTCGCATTTCTTTTAACGGCAATGAGCAAACTAGATTTCATTTCCAGACAAAACTAACCTGAGAAATGCTCGTTGTTGATTTGAAGTTTGTTGATCAACGGTTTTCAAGAACGAAAACGAGATCGTGAAAGAATCCAAAAGCAAAAATCAAAAAGCCGAAATGGAGAAATCGGTCCCGAACATTTTCCCTAGCTTTAAAGAGTTCTAAAGAGAATCTTCCTACGCTTTTTGATCAGAGGGAAGCCTCTTGAAATTGGTTTTCGCCAACTCAAAACAGATCTGCTTCTAGCAGACTTGCATCGAGCCCAATGTCGAGTGCTTGGACTGATTGAGATCGTTCTATTTGATTATCGCGAAGCGATGTTTGACAGACTCGGTTGCGCCGCCCAGCGGGCCGACTGTGAGGAAGTATCGATCTGAGTGATGAGTGATGAGTGAACATTCAGTGGGAGGATGAGGGTACCGCTGGATGTGAGCGAAGAGCGAAGAGCGAGGAGAGAGACTTATGAACAGGAGGGTTGTGTATGGCTTTGAACCTACGGCGAACCTAAAAAGTGCGAGTAAGGTTGGTCGGAGTTTTGGTTGGGGTTCTGGTCGACAATTTGGTCGGATCATAGACAGTTCGAGCGACTCGGTCTACCTACGGTTTGCGGCTAGGATTGGCTCGGCTTCTCAGATCTATCAAGTTCGTGCCCAGTTCAAAAACCAACACAGAGGCCGGGTGGGTCAAATTGGTCGGGTAGCCTTTTATCTCCGGCGAGGTGAGTTACGGTCGGAAATCCGCTAGCCAAGGCACATCGATGACTATGGACACTGAAGTCGGGCGAACCAATGAGTGGAAGGCGTTTTGGCAGGGCGTCATCCACCTCTTAAGAGAACATTGTCCGAATGCGCTCAGCAAAAGTCCTGAAAGTCGGTCTGCCATCAAACCATTCGGCATCTCGATAGACATGGTCTTGCGCCATAGCAAGACGGGTAAAGAACCGTCTATGAGACAGGTAGTTTCTCTGCGTGATCTTTTCAAGTCCTGTAGTCAAGAAGCAATCGCCGCGTTTCTCAGTTTGCTTGAACAATTCCCAGACTTGGCCAGATGCCTTGACGAACCCCAGCCAAAAAGAATCTCGCTAGAAAACATCATTGCTTTCACGTCTGAATCGGCTGACCGGCTCCTAACAGTCGTGGAGGAAGCGGATCTCCTAGAGTTTCTAAGACAGGAAAGCTTTGACGGCTATGCTTGGGCAGCATCAGCAGCAGCAGAACGGCTCCTGCGTAACCTAAATGCCAAGCACGAATACACCCTCCTGGATGTCGAAGCGTTCGAACTGACGGCGGAGACCTTTGCTGCATTGAGTCGGTCGGACATCAGAAGAATGGTTATGGGGGTGGGCAAGAAGATGATGCTGGTCCTCAAATCTGGAGTGGCTCGTGCTCGTTGTGATTACGCTCGTGTAGCTTATGGTCTACGTTTCGCGGGTATTCGTGGAGCTCCAATCCTAACTAGCTTTGCGCGTGGTCATCTGAATGAAATAAGCGTGAATCTTCAAGCAGGCGGCGAATTGCTTCCACAATGGAATGAAGATGGTTCTCGGGTCAAAGAGTTTGCTTTGCAGCTACACGGGGATGTAGTTGCCTTTGGCTCAATCAGTAGTTGTTTGTACCGGATGCGCGGTCCCTGGAGTCGGCGGACCGATGTTCACCTGCGTGGAGTTGAAGAGAGTTGGAGCGTCATTCAGAGCAGTGGGGCACAGAAATGTAGCTCGTGGTGGCGGGTGTCTTTGTATGCCAATGTGATGCGGTTGGCAGCTTATGCTCGGACAGAAGACGAGTTCGCCGAGGGCTACAAGGCCTTTCTTGACGCGGCTGAGAGCAATGGAGCGGCTAGTTGGGCATGTAAAGCGAAGATGCTGTATCTGAGTTGTAAGCGGGGCCGAAGTCGCGAGGTTATCGAATTCTACGAGGGTATTGAATTCGCTCGCTTGAATCACCGGATCTCTGACGAACTTGAAATGCGCCAACTCTACTGGACTGCGCTCCGGCAGACGAAGCGATGGTGGTGCATCGACGAGGTTTGTCCCTACTCTTCCGTGCCTGAGCAGCTTGACAGGTGCGTATTAGAGTTCTGAGTCTAGGGACGGAGCACAACAGTCGATGCGCCGCGATCTGACGATTTGCGCCGCGCAAAAATAGATTCTCCGCGCGCACCCGGCAAATGCTTCGAGGAGCGATTTCGTCTGGTTTTGTCTATTAGAGTTGTTTCTGCCGCTGTAGATGCCGGAAAAGCAAAAGGGGGCCGTGCTACCAACACGGACACCCCCGGGGTTTGCTCCTAGCGTCTCGCTGCAAAGGAACTGAGACAGCTCAACAACCAACGAGCTTGGCATTAATAGCATACTATTGCATGTAGGTCAATAGCATTGACTAGGCCAAGAAGAAGGTTGCCGCTTGTCTCCGAAAGGAGCAGCCGATGAAGACCGATCTATTACGTGAGTTGGTGTACCCAGCTTGCACCACCGTTTCCGCTGACCAAGAGGAAGCAATACTTGGCGCTGAATTCGCCCTCTACGACGCTGAATTCATCGCCCACAAGACCTATACAGAAGGGATTTTTCCCGGTGAAGTCACTTGGGGCCATTTTAGTCACTCGCGGTGGGCATTTGATCATTTGAGCTTTACGGCTCGCCGTGCCGTGCTCATGGCTTTCACGAAGGGAGAGTTAGCGAAATATGTCTAGTCGACCCGTTCGCTGTTTGCGGGGGGTCGGTCGAGCGTCCTCCAGCGGAGTCGCGGGACAGTTTGGGTCAGTCCTCTTGGATCAGGCCGAGGAACTCCTTGGGGGTTCTTTTCCGGTGGCGATGAATGGAAGGCAGATTACCTCCCAAAAAACGTCTGCAAATCAGTTCCATTGGCTTGGTATCAGGAAGGACTGGCACCCTTGGTATCCGCCGCGTGATCTACTCTCCCTATTTGTCTCGATGCCACCTTCGGATCTCTTAACACACATTCTTGTGATTGGAAGAACGGGAAGCGGAAAAACAGGCGCGATCGGGCACTGTATTGGGCAGGACATTCTGCTCGGTCATTCGTTTGTCATTCTCGATCTTCGAGGCGACTTGGTGTCTATCGCGTTGGAGCTTTGTGCCGGTCGCGTGCCTCCACATCTCGTCGCCCATTTTGACTTGCGGGAAAAGGATCCATCAATTGGCTTCTCTCCGCTCGCTGGGGCCGGACCTGAGTACGTTCGTGCACTTGCGTTTCTGGCCGCGGTCGAAGATGAGCATGAAAAACTCGGACCCCAACTCAGTGAGACCCTCCGCAATTGCGCGTTGCTCTTGGCAGACTGTGGTGAGCCCGTCACTCGCTTGGAGTCGATTCTCTATGACGACGCGTATCGCCGGGCTCAGCTTGATCGAGCGAAGAATCCGAGCGTGCGGGACTTCTGGATTCGCTACTCGGATATGTCAAAGGAGCGGCAATCTACTCTCGCTATGCCGGTCGTTAACAAGATCTCTGTACTGCTTGCGACTCCGTCGTTACGGACAATTCTTGGTAGTTCGAACCCAATTGATCTAGGGAAGCATCTCGATACCCCAGGAAGTGTGACGCTGATTTCTTTGGCATTTGACCAAGTGAGTAGTGCAGGGAAAGTATTCGGCAACCTTATACTCGCGTCGATATGTCGAGAGATTTTCTCTCGAGTTGAAGTTCCGGAGTCGCGTCGTAATCCGGTGCGACTGTATGTGGATGAGTGCGAGAACTTTGATAGCAAGCATTTTGCGTCGATCCTAGTGGAAGGGCGCAAGTACAAGTTTTCGCTGTTACTTGCACATCAAGTGCTGGCCCAACTGTCTCCCCAAATGAGGTCGATCATTGTTAATGGCGTTGGCGCAAAACTCATTTTTGCGACAGGTCGGTCAGACGCCGAACTTCTCAGCAAAGACCTTACCGGCGATGCAAAACAGCTTGATCTGACAAGCCTGAGGGTGGGCGAGGCGTATCTTTGGAGACGCTCCCAAGAACTCATGTTTCTGGAAGTAAATCGACCGCTGGTTCGCGATACGGGAAGTCTGAGTAAATCAGCCAGAGCATACGTCGAGCAAATTCGAGCCTACAGGAGGACTACCAAGCTGTCCACAGTCACGCAAGACCTGCAACCGTTGAACAAAGAGGTAACGCCGAAGAGCGCTCCTTCAAAGAAGGCAGCTCGCCTGGAGGACTGGCTCCAATGAGACTTACTGATAGGGATTTCCGTCTCATCCGGGACAACTCGTTAAGCCATCTCCAGTCTCGAGATCAGATTGTTAGCATCTATTTCGGTTCAGTTACGCGGGCCAATTCTCGACTCCGAGAACTGGTTAAGGCGCAATTCCTCACCTCTCTTAGAACGCCGTTTCACGCGCAAACGCTCTATGGTCCCGGCCCCCCTTGCGGTTGAGATCGTCGGCGAGAACATCGCACCACTTTTGGCCAATCGCGCGGAATCTCCTCGCTTTGTTCAGCACGCACTCATGGTCACGAATGTGCGACTGGCACTCATGGCAAGGGGTGCCAAGCAGTGGGTCTTTGAGCAGCAGTTGTGGCGAGAAGTAGATGGTCACATGTTGAAGCCCGATGGGCTCGCCGTGACCTCAACTCTGCCTGCCTTTGTTGAGTGCGATATGGGCCATGTCACCCCTTCGAAATTCAAAGAGAAACTCAACACTTATCGAGCTCTTGCACACGGTGGCCGATGCGCCACCTGTTATGGCTTCTCCGAATTTCGCCTCATCGTCGCGACGACCGGCACTCGCCGGGCAGCTCGCCTTCGCTCACTCATTCCAGCCGATGCCGGTTTCGAATGCCTGGTTCAGACCTTTGCTGAACTCGGTATTCCCGTTGTCGGAGGCTGGAGCTAATACCCCACAAGGAGAACAACATCATGAATGATATCCATAGCCTTCCCGATTCGCTTCGAGAACAGATCCAGGAAGCAGCTCAAAGCATCCTCCCGACCAGCAGTTCAATGAACATCCTTCCGCCTGGCGATCCCCTGAAATCTGGCGACCCACTCAAATTAATCTTGACAGAGATTGCCCGCCAGAGCCCCGAGCTCTTTGCTGCCCTGATCATAGGGAATAACAACTGCAGCGGCATCGAGACCATTGAAACAGAAGAAACGATTGAAAACAGAGTCGTTACAGTCCACAGCCATGCGTACGGGACAGAGACAAAGGTCCAGCCCATAAAGACGCAGCGAACAATTCGTCGCCAAGTTCGCTTTCTTACGGAGCAGCCCATGCGAAATACGGGGCAGCCTTTACGTGCGCGTGACCGGCGCAATGTCGCTCCGGACACGTAAACGGGATGAGATTGGAGATCATGACTGACGAGCGGCAGGACACAAATCGAGAGCGAACAGTCGAGCCCGCGCTGTTGCTCAGTGTCGCTGAGGTTTGCCGGTTACTCCATAGAAGTCGTGCGCGTGTCTACGAAATGGTCCGCAAGCACGAGATTGGTCACATTCGTGACGGCCGAAGCGTGTTGATCCCACGTGAGGCCGTCGGCGAGTGGATCAAGCGCAAGCGTCGGCAGACAGGGTGCTAGCGCGGGCCTCCGCGCTCGAATTCCTCACATTTTGCCCCTTTTCAGTGCGTCGCGGTTGCATTCAATGAAGTTAACCAGCAGCTTGCCCCATTCGCCGCCTAGAGGTTCCAAGAATGTATGAGCGTCCAGGATCGATAAAGTATTTCGCCATAAGAAGCTTCCGCGCCTCCGACTAGATGCCCAGAATCCAACCACGCTGCGGGCTTGGTCCAGTTACAGTCGTACCGGTAGCGCCCCTGGTTGACATCGAGCACCTTCTTAACCTCACCGATTGTCCGGGGCCAGATCCATACATCAAAGACGAGCCTTCCGAGCCCGATTCCGTCAAACGTCACCTGAAACGGTCGGTAAAATGTCGGGGTTCCAGCCCATTTCTCATAACTTCGACCGAGGTCATTGGAGTTAGCGTAGAGCTTCATCGTGACACCTACTTTGTGGCTCTTTTTCCCCCGATAGAGGTCGGTAATTGCCTGGCTCACTTCATTCGGGAGATAAAGGTGAATTGGTCCGTAGTTGTACGAAGGACGCCCCGCACCGGTCGGATTGAGCGTCATGTCATGGTTCCAATCGATGTCCACCCGATCTACTAGTCCCTGGCGATCGAAGTTAACTGTCGTGTGGACGTGATTGTTATGCACGTATACCCATCGGTCGGGGGTTGCCTCATTGGGTTTGTCCTCATTCCACTTGCGAAGCTGAGCAACCATCTGCTTGCGTGTCATCCTGATCGTGGACATGAGAATAGCCGGATCACCCTGATAGCCACGGAACGTGAACTTCACCAAGCCAGATTGGCCAATTCCCTGCGAAGCAGAGACTCCTAGTATCACCGCCATACTCACTGCCAAACGTGCATTCATCAGCTAGTCAACACCCCACTTCGGATTCAATGACACTGTCCGCACAGGCGATCTAGGGAACCTCAAACGAGGTGCCTACCCAACGATGGAGAACAGTGACTAATGGTCACCACTATACAGAATGTAGACAATAGAATGCAACGAAGTCTTACTTCTGGGCATGCCCGAGCTTTCACTGCAACGAGAACTAGGGAAACTTGTGCGTGAGTGGCGGCATGCACGCGGCATCAGCCAAGAGGGATTTGCTTATCGGTGCGGCATTCACCGGACCTATATGACGCACATCGAAGGCGGAACGAAGATGCCGTCGATTGACGTCGTCGCCCGGTTGGCTCGGGGATTCGAGGTTGAGATTAGCACAATGTTTGCCGAACTTGAATCGCGCGGTGTGGTTGTCCGCAAAGTTACCGACGAGCCCAAGCCACGATAGATCTGATCAGCGATCTAGGACGAAAACCCGTTCTGTACTAAATCCGCCGAGAGGTTTTCGAAATCCAAAGACAATCACCTAAAAACAGAACACCCGATAATCTCGAAAAAACTTGGGCAAAGTTTGGGCAAACACGACGATACGAGAGGGCATTTGGAAGCACTTCAGGCGGTAGATTAGCCCTCTAATAGGTTCAAAGACGGGGAAGGTCCAGGTATTTTCACTCGTTTACACCGAGGCTGTCGCGAGTTCGAGTCTTGCACCGCCCACCAATCCAGGCTCTACGGCTCTACGCCATTCGTGGGGCAGCTCTTCCCCATCCGACTTCAGGAGCACCAATTTCTTGTAGTCGACGCATGGTTTGTGGCGTCGTTTTGCTTGAAATCGTAGCCACCCGATCGTCGAACCGCGACTCAATACGGGCAAAACAAAGGCACGAACCATCCCTCGGGCTACAAAATTGCGAGAAAAGGATCCCATCCCAATAGGTTCGTAATTGAACCATGGTTCGCTGGGTCGCTTTGCTTGTGAACCTGCCGTTGACAACCAATTGCCAGTAAATGATGACCAAGTCTCGTTGACTCATCAAAACTGCGTGCGCTATTTCTATTTCCGCACCTGGACAAACCGGCCGATAGGGAGTCTAGCAGGGTGGAGCGCCTCCATCGTTTGGTGAACTTGCTCCAACAGTGGCAAACAACCCTTCGAGCGGGAGCTGAGCGATTCTAACGGCTCAACGAGGTAGAATTTTTCTCCGTGCCGATGTAGCTCAGTGGCAGAGCAGCTGTTTCGTAAACAGCAGGTCGTCCGTTCAAATCGGATCATCGGCTCCAGGTTTGACGCCGGGATGCGTATTTGTTACGGCCTTACCGGCATTATTGTGGGTTGCCTCGCGACGTAACCGCGTATAGACTGCCTACGTTACCTTCGCGGTTCTTCGCCAACGCTATGTCACAACCTATTGAATTCTTCGCTTCTCTAACACCATTTTTTGCACCAAATTCTTCTTCGAACTACGGATTCATAACTGCACTAACCTTGGGCAGTCACGTCTTTGCTGCGGACATAACTTTGCCGCGCCCTGGCTCACGACAGTCGACGTCAAGCGTCGGACTCATCGAAAACGTGACTTGGAACGGCGTTTCTACTTCTCACATTGACGTCGAGTTCTGGGTTTCGCAGACCACTCAAATTCAACTGAGAGCGCTTTCCCAATCGGCCACGTGTCCGACATCAATCCCCGCAATTGGTGTTCAGGGTGAGAGCTATTCGAGCGCGCAGAAGCAATGGTTCCAATCGCTTTCCTCTAATCCTTCTCCGATCGTCGCCAAGCTCAATACCGGCCCGTTAGGAGTCGAAATTGCGATCGCTGCCGAGTCCAACCAAGATTCCAACGGATTGAAGCTCTTTCACGTTCAAATGTCCCTCATTCCGGTGGTCGGCCACAAGGCGACTCTGACGTTTGGAACCGCCTTGGGTAGTTCGATTTCTCAAGCTTGGGGATCAAGTTAGGGCGAGAAAAATCTCGTGGAGGGCTGATCTTGTCGTTCAGGCTAAAGAGGTGGACAGGTTAACCCTTAGAGCGGAAAGGTTGTGTTGGTGACGAAAATCGTCTAACTAATGCAATTGGGTAGTCAACGTCCGCCTTTAAAGCTTCAGCGGTAAACGAGAGCGCGGCAAGGATCGTTTCTTCGGTAAGTCGGGGATGCGCCCCGAGGATTTGCACTACTGAGATTCTTGTGCCGCAACGACTGGTCTTCTGCTATGAATTGACGGGTCGCCGGTGATGAGATCGATTTTCACTTGGTCTTTCCTTCGAGTATTTGACGGAGTCTTCAGTAGCTCGAATGGGTGATTAGCTCATTGTGCTCTGGGAATCGCTGATCGGCATGATAGCGACATTCGTGTTCTTTGGACTGAAGGAAGACTCATGTCAGCGATTCGAGTTCTTGAGGGCTGAGTTCAATCTCGCTCGCTTCCATCGCGTCTTCTAGATGAGCCAGGTTGCGGGTTCCGATCACGGCGATGACGGGGAAGCTGTGGTTCATCAGGTAAGCGAGCGCGATTTGGTTGGGTGATAGTCCTCGCTCTGCCGCAAGTTTGGTAACGCTTTCAAGCCGCTTTCTATTGTGAGGCGTGTCGGGACCGCCGGTTTGTCCGTTTGTGGCGAAGTAGCCGCTCGCGGTCGCCGTATAGGCTACGAGGGGAATGGCTTCCTTCTCAAATTCCTCAACATCAGAATCCTGCACGTAGAGCATGGCGCCTGGTGACTCCAAGTCGTTCCAGTTAGGTTGGGCGAGACTCCACTGATTCTGGAGCATCACAAACGGCGTCAGTCCGTGCTCGGCGGCATACCGATTTCCGGCCATATACCGTGCGATCGACCAATTACTGGCGCCGAGATATCGGACCTGCCCGCTCTTGACATGCTCATGGAGTGCCGTCATCACTTCGCCGACGGGAACTCGCGGATCGTCGCGATGCAGATAGTAGACGTCGACGGATGGCAGGCCGAGTCTCTCCAGGCTTTCCATCAAATCCTGGTTCACTAATTCTGGACTCATGAACGAATCTGGCCGAGGATACGTGGGCGGAACCGGGCTGTGCCCGCCTTTGGTGGCGATCACAAAGGAATCGCGACCAAACTCGCGAACCGCCGTCCCTATGAATCGTTCACTCTCTCCCAAGCCCCCCCGCAATCCAAAAGCTGTAGCAGTGGGCGGTGTCGAGAAAATTACCACCCAGCTCCATGTACTTCCTGACGAGCTCTAAACCGGATTTCTCAGGAAACTGACCATCAAAGCCAGTGGATCCGTACGAAATGTTCGAGACTCGAAGATCGGTCTTGGCAATGTGGTGGTATCTCATCAACTTCCGACATTACTCCATCCGAACACCAATCCCGAAACAAGGCAGAGCGTTGGAGCACTGAGCGTTCGAGGACTCTCTACAACCTACCTCCCGCCTTCGAACGCTTGTAACGCTTCCTCGACACCCAACACCCGAACGATCCAAATCCGAATTCCATCGTCTAACCTCGTGTAAACCGAACTAATCGGGGAGATCGTCTTTAATAATGAAACCCATGGACCCGAGCCATACCGACCCGGATTCTAAAGAGCAGAGGATACTGGCCGCCATCGTCTTTACGGACGTGGTCGGCTTTAGCAAGCTGGCCGCACAAAACGAAGCCCGCGTTTACACCTCGCTCCAGCGGGACATGGGGATCATCACGAGCCTCTGCCGAGCCCACAGCGGACAAGTGCTCAATACGATGGGCGACGGAATGCTTCTGTGCTTCACGAGCGCGGTCGACGCGATGTCGTGCGCGGTGGAAATTCAACGGACCTTCTTTTCTCAAGAGCAATCTCTTCCGGCTACCGACGTCCTCCACCACCGGATCGG
>Ga0206936_1193_pt1 | contig 15699 bp, 16 predicted proteins | sample Alteio_BWOrgHeat_14_FD_152922 | JGI IMG/M metagenome (GOLD analysis project Ga0206936, IMG submission 152922) | Enriched cells from forest soil in Barre Woods Harvard Forest LTER site, Petersham, Massachusetts, United States -... | ecosystem: Environmental > Terrestrial > Soil > Temperate forest >... | reverse complement strand
TTGGAAAAAGTGTTGCCCGGCTTTGGTGAAATCATGCGGACGCGTTCCTTTGACATTGCTCCAACGAGCATCCTTTCCCGCGCGGTGGCCGGGGTGCGTGGGCGCTCGCTCGTCATCAACCTGCCTGGCAGCCCCAAGGCGGTGCGCGAATGCCTGGCCATTCTCGCACCCGCCATCCGCGAGTGTTTAAAACATTTGGCGGAATAGGGCAGGGGGACTTGCGTTTCGCGTCCTTTCCCTATCTGATTTTTTCATGCAGCAAATGGGGAATTCTTCGCCATGAGCCAGGATGTGATTTTATTCACGGTTGTGATGGCGACGCTCGCGGTGGCAATATCGCTGCCCGTAGCGCTGGCGGTGGCGTGGCTGCTGGCGCGCAAGCAATGGCCCGGCAAATCAATCGTGGAAACATTGGTGACTGTGCCACTAGTCCTGCCGCCGGTGGCGACGGGTTTTGCATTAATGTTGTTGCTGGGTCGCTATGGTTGGCTGGGGGCGCTGGGGGAAAAATGGTTTGGTCTGGAAATTATTTTCACCTGGAAAGCCGTGGTTGCCGCGATGGCGGTAATGGCGTTTCCATTGATTGTGCGGACCGCGCGGGTTGGTTTTGAATCCGTGGATCGCCATTTGGAAGATGCCGCGCGTTCACTGGGTGCTTCGCCATGGAAAGTTTTTTGGCAAATCACGTTGCCATTGGCCCGGCGCGGCGTATTGGGAGGCATCGTGCTGGGCTTCGCGCGAGCCTTGGGCGAATTTGGCGCAACGATTGTCGTCGCGGGAAATATTCCGGGCCGTACGACTACGATTCCCTTGGCCATCTATACCGATGTTCTGTTGGGCGACAATAACGCGGCGCTGCAACTAATCGCTGTTTCGTTGATCATCGCGCTGGCTGCAGTCGCTTTGGGAGAGCGATTAGCCCGGCCCCTACCAGGTTTTTCCGCGTTTAATGAGTAGTTTGTTGCTTTGTTAATAATAAGGTCGTTTGGAGCTTGGTCAAATTGTTAGATATTGAAAATCAATGAGATGCAATCCGTTTCAAAATTCACCTCTACCCGATAATTACCGGGTTTTTACGGGATTCCCCCGATAGGCTGTGCCGCAGAAATGCACTATTGTAGGGGGAAATGACCACTACGAACACATTGCTGCGTGACGTTCGGCCACCGACCGCAAAAAGCGAAACATTTTCTTCAATCTTGCAAGGGGCTAACTACGCGGCCCGGGACTGGAGCGCACACAAATTGCGAATCTTGCTGGTGGAAGACAACCCCATTAACTGCGAAGTCGCACGTGGAATGCTTTACAAACTCGGCCAACTGGTGGTGACGGTCAACGATGGCCAGCAAGCGCTTTCAGAATGGCATAAAGGCAGCTATGATTTGATTTTGATGGACATCCAGATGCCCGTCATGGATGGACCGACCGCCACCCGTTGCATCCGGGCCGAGGAAAAAGTTCGCGGGGGGCATATTCCCATCATCGCCTTGACGGCCCATGCGCTCAAACAAACGGAGGCGGAGTGCCGTTCGTGTGGCATGGACGGTTATGTGCCCAAGCCCTTGAATCGGGATCGCCTCGCCGAGATCCTGGAAAAATTCGCTCCACCTGCTGCGTCGGTCGTGCCAACAGCAGCATTGAAATCCTTGAAGGTAAAAAAACGGGAACCGTTAATTCAGCGCGATGGCATTGTCCGGCAATTCGGCCATGACCCGGCACTCCAGCAACAAGTCGTGCGCATCTGCCGGGAAGCTCTATCCCAAAGAATGCCGATGCTGCTGAAGGCTATCAACAGTGACGACCGGCAGATGGTGAAGAATATCTCCCACGCTTTGCGCGGGACATTGGGGATGCTGGGTTTGCCAACGCTCGTCCGAATCTCCGAGCAACTTGAATACCAGCACGACACGTTGAGCGAGGCACGCTGGGTGCTGCTGAGCGAGCAGTTCTACCGGATACTTCTCCAGTTAAATCACGAATTGCGCGATTTGACGGCGGCGTGAATTGCCGGTGGGTTACGCAGTCAAATGATGCCCAGGCTTCGGCGGCGCCCACAGGGGGAATTTGACCCCCGCGATGTGATTGGTGATGTAGGCGACGGCCGTGAGTAAAACAACGGCGGCTTCAAGAATCAGCAAATGGTCAATTGTATGGACCAGGCCGAGAGCGACAATCAGCGCCGTGGCCGCCGCAGGAGGATGGCCGAGATTAAATTTACACATCAATCCGCCCGAGAGCGCCATGGCCAACGCCGCCGCGAGCACTTGTTGCCACGACATGGCATTCGCCAGGGCGTGGGGAGCATTCCACAGTCCGGTGACGAGCAAGGCGACAGCCCCGGCGACAATGCTTAGGCCGTGCCCACAGATGGTATTGCGCGGACTGGCGACGGGGGCAAGTGGCACATAAAGCTGGAGAAAGGCCGTCGCCCCGAGCGAGGGAAAGATGAAGGTAGCGCCGGTGAGTGCCGCAATTGACGCCACACTCCCGATTGCGATAAAACCGCCGATACAGACATAGGTAGCGGAAGCACGCGTGAGTTTGGGAGGGGGCATTAAACAGATTTTGGAAAAGTGGACTCTCAGCTCTTTTGGTATCCTGCCGTCCTAACGATGTCGAGCGGGCATTGGGTGGCTTTTGGCTTTTCAAGCGTATGCAAAGAGTTAATTATCAGCGGACTGAGTTGCTAGTTCGACGTCGGACCTCCGCAGCAAGACCCTGTTCCTCTTGGACTTGCGTTAAGCCGCAAAACCCTCTCCACTGTTAAGCTCTTATTACCCTTATGAAACTGCGTACCTCCTTCCTCGTTCGTTCCACGCTTGGTCTCGCTGCTGGTGGCCTGGCGTTTCTGGCTGCCTGCTCCAAGTCCGACCAGGCACCCGCCGCCTCGTCTTCGGCTCCGGCTGATTCCGGTAAGAAGACCATTACGGTCGGGTTTGCCCAAACGGGTGCGGAAAGCGGCTGGCGCGGCGCGAATACGGAATCCATCAAGTCCGAAGCCGCCAAACGTGGAATTAATCTGAAGATCACTTTTGCAGATGAAGCGCTCGACAAAGAGATCGCCTCCGTGCGCAATTTTATCACCCAAAAAGTGGATGCGATTGTCATTGCTCCAGTCCAATCAGATGGCTGGGATCAGGTTCTCAAAGAAGCCAAGGATGCCAACATCCCGGTGATCATTGAGGACCGCTCTTTGAGTGCCGACAAGTCGCTGTACGCCGGCTTTATTGGGTCCGACTTTATGAAGCAGGGTCACATGGCTGCAGCGTGGCTCGTCAAGGCCACGGGTGGCAAGGGCCGCATTCTGGAAATTTCCGGTGAGCCGGGCTCCGCCGCCGCCGAAGACCGCAAGAAAGCTTTTGCCGAAGGCATTGCCGCTACGCCGGCTCTGACCATCATTGACTCGCAGACGGGCCACTTTCACATCGATGAGGGCAAGCAAGTCATGGAAGCGTTCATCAAGAAGCACGGCAAGGACTGGGACATTCTATATGCCCACAATGACGACATGGCCTTGGGGGCCATTCAAGCCCTTGAAGAAGCGGGCATGAAACCTGGCAAAGATGTGATGATTGTCTCTGTTGATGGCGAAAAAAAGGCCATTCAAGACATCGTGGACGGCAAAATCAATGTGGTGGTGGAGTGCAATCCGATGACCGGCCCGCTGGTGTTTGATGCGGTCGAAAAGGTACTCGCCAAGCAGTCCATCCCGGCCATTACTTACAACAACGACCAGGTTTTTGACCAAACCAACGCCGCGGAAGTGCTCAAGGCCCCGCGTTCGTATTAAGCCAACCAGCTAATGGCCGTCGTGGAGTTGACTGCACCGCCGTTGCTCGCCATGCGCGGCATCGGCAAGAAGTTCACCGGCGTGACCGCGTTGGCGGGCGTTGATTTCACGGTTCGGGCCGGAGAAATCCATGCGTTGCTGGGTGAAAACGGCGCCGGCAAATCCACGCTGATCAAGGTTCTCACCGGTGTTTACGTCCCGGACTCCGGCGAGATTGCCTTGAATGGACAAAGGATTGGTCCAACTTCGCCCAAAGAGGCGGAGGGCGCGGGTATCAGCACGGTTTACCAGGAGGTGAATTTAATTTCCTCCCTTTCCGTGGCGGAGAACATTGGCTTGGGTCGCCAGCCAGGGTGGGGTGGCTTCCTGAACTGGCGAGCGCTCCGCCGACATGCGCGAGAGGCACTGGCCCGGCTGGAAGTTGATTGCGATGTGGATGCCGAGCTGGGCTCACTGCCGCTGGCGATCCAGCAAATGGTGGCCATTGCCCGTGCGCTCGATTTACAGGCGAAGTTATTGATCCTCGATGAGCCGACGGCGAGCCTCGACGAAAAAGAAGTCGAAGAACTGTTTAAAATCATGCGGCAGTTGCGCGCACAGGGCATGGGCATTGTTTTTGTCACGCACTTTCTCGACCAAGTTTACAAAATCACCGACCGCATCACCGTTTTGCGCAATGGCGAACTGGTTGGAGAATATCCCACGGCCGAATTAGGCCGACTCCAGCTCGTGAGCAAAATGCTCGGACGTGAAGTGAAAGATGAAGAAGGCCACACGGCGGGGAATAAGGATTTCACCGGTGCAGGCAGTGCGGGAGAATCGTCGGCTCCGCTACTGGAAGTTCGCCAGTTGGGGCGGCGTGGAGCAGTTCATCCGCTGGATTTGACGATGCGCAAGGGTGAAGTGACAGGCTTGGCTGGTTTGCTCGGCTCAGGCCGCACGGAAACGGCGCGTTTGCTCTTTGGCATAGATCACGCGGATTCGGGGGAAATTAAAATTCACGGCCAAACTCAAAAAATCGCTTCACCGCGCGATGCTGTAAAACTGGGTCTGGCTTTTTGCTCGGAAGACCGCAAGGTCGAGGGAATTTTGCCCAACCTCTCGGTGCGGGAGAACATCATCTTTGCCCTGCAGGCCAAACGCGGCGCGTGGCGCACGATTTCCCGGGTGGAGCAGGACAAGCTGGCTGATCATTACATCCAGGCCCTGCGCATCAAAACCGCCAGTGCGGAAACGCCGATTAAAAATCTTTCCGGCGGCAACCAGCAGAAGGCGCTCCTGGCCCGCTGGCTCGCCACCCAGCCCGAACTCATCATTCTCGACGAGCCGACGCGCGGCATAGACATCGGCGCCAAGGCGGAAATCGAGCAGCTGATTGCCAAATTGCGCGGCGAAGGCATGGCGGTTTTGTTTATTTCCTCGGAGATTGAGGAAGTTGTGCGCAATAGCACGCGTATCTCCGTATTGCGCGAACGTCGGAAGGTCGCGGATATGAATGGCGCGGAAATTGACCTGCACCGTCTTTTACACGAAATGGCTGGAGCGGCCAAATCCCTTGAGTAAATCCGCCTCATGGTCTTGGCGCAAATCGCCGGCGGTCTGGCCGCTGGCGGGCTTGGTACTGCTCGGTTTGGTCAATCTAGTCTACAGCAAAAACTTTTTCAGCATCACCGAGAGAGACGGCCATTACGTCGGCACGCTCATTGATATTCTCAAGAATGGCTCGCCGGGACTGATTCTCTCGCTGGGAATGACTCTCGTGATCGCCACAGGCGGGATTGATTTGTCGGTAGGCTCAGTCATGGCCATTGTGGGCGCGGCGGCGGCGACAATGATGGCGCACGGAACGACTTCATTGCCACTTGTGCTCGCAGTCAGCCTCGGGGTAGGCGCATTGTGCGGATTAATTAACGGCGTGCTGGTTTCCTGGCTGCGTATCCAGCCCATAGTTGCCACGCTGATACTCATGGTCGCCGGGCGCGGGATTGCTCCGTTGATTACCGATGGCAACCAAGTGCTGATCAAGCAGGACTCCTATAATTACTTTGGCAGTGGATTTATTTTTGGGCTGCCGGTGGCTCCGTTAGTGGTGGTCGTGCTCTATTTGGTTGTATGGCTCTGGCTGCGGCGCAGCGCGACAGGTTTATTCATTGAGGCCGCAGGCGATAACGAAACGGCCAGTCGTTTTGCGGGTTTGGCAACGGCGCGGATCAAATGTCTGGTTTACATCGTTTGCGGCTTGTGCGCGGCGGTGGCCGGGATCCTGGCGACTTCCAGCATTGGCAATTCGGATCCGATGAACGATGGCCAGTACATGGAGCTCGATGCCATTTTTGCTGTAGTCGTGGGTGGGACGGCCTTGAACGGCGGCAGGTTTAATTTCCTTGGTACATTTTTAGCCGCGCTCATGTTAAAGACACTGACGATCACCATGTATTTTGTCGGAGTTCGACCGGAAGTGGCGCCAGTACCCAAAGCGGTGCTCATTATCGTTGTCTGCCTGATGCAATCGGAAACCACGCGTCGCTGGTTGAGCCGCCTGGGACGGAGGGTGCCGGCATGAACACCCTGCTTCGCAACCGTCTGCCGCAACTGACCACAGCGGTTATTTTTCTGCTGCTGTTTGCCGTGGCCAGCCTGCGGTACGATTACTTTTTTTCGATGCGCAATGTCTCCAGCTTGTTCATCAGCAATGGCAGCCTGGGGGTGATTGCGGTTGGCATGACGCTGGTGATTTTTGCCGGGGGCATTGATTTATCGGTCGGAGCGGTTGCGGGCTTTGCCAGTATTTTTATCACTACAATGGTGCAGACCCACGGCTGGCACCCGATTCCGGCAATGCTTGTCGGGTTGGGCGTTGGCGTCGCCTTTGGTGCGTCCATGGGTGCCATGATTCATTATTTCAAGCAACCGGCGTTCCTGGTGACACTGGCGGGAATGTTTTTCGCGCGTGGTTGTGCGTTTTGGATTAGCGAATCGAGCGTGACGGTAAAGCATCCGTTTTTCCTCTATCTCACGGATATCAAGGCCCAGTTGGGTGGCACTATTGTGCATCCCTTGCCGGCCATCATATTTTTCATCGTACTGGCAGCGGGTTATCTGGTCGCACAGTTCACGCGTTTTGGACGCAATTTGCTGGCCATCGGGGGGAGCGAACAGTCGGCGTTGTTAATGGGCTTGCCGGTGGGTGCGACGAAAATTACGGCCTATGCCATTTGTGGCGGTACTGCCGCCTTGGGCGGGCTGGTTAATACCTTCATCACTGGCTCCGGTAATTGCACCTACGGTATCGGCTTGGAGTTGGACGCCATTGCCACAGTGGTAATCGGCGGGACGTTACTCACCGGCGGACGTGGCCACATGTCTGGCACGCTTTTGGGGGTGTTGATTGTCGGCACAATTCAGCTTATTATTGCTTTTGATGGCACGTTGAACGCCGCCTGGACCCGCATCATCACTGGTGTCCTCTTGCTGGCCTTTATCCTGTTGCAGCGTCTCCTCCTGCGCGCCACGCAAAAGCGCATGGCTTGATATTAGACGTCCCGCACGCAGCGGAAGCCCATATTGCCCGTCGAGCTATCGGGTGTATTCGAAGTTCTTGCCCCCACACGGTAGCGGTTGCAGTAGGAATTGTGGCACAAATAACTGCCACCACGGACGACTTTGCGGTCTCCGCTCGGTGGGCCAACCGGATCAACCCGTGGGCCGTTGACGTGAAAATTAGGACTGAACCAATCGTGGCACCATTCCCAGACATTGCCCGCGACATTATAAAGACCGTAGCCGTTGGCTTGATAGCTTAGGGCAGGTGCAGTGCCTTGATAGCCGTCTTCGCCCGTGTCATTCATGGGAAATCTTCCCTGCCAGATGTTGCAGCGGTGTTTACCCTCGGGAAGTAACTCATCGCCCCAGGGAAAACGCTTTTGTACGAGTCCGCCACGCGCCGCGCATTCCCATTCCGCTTCGGTTGGCAGGCGCTTGCCCGCCCATTCCGCGTAGGCTTTGGCGTCTTGGTAAGACACGTGGACTACCGGGTGGCTCCAGCGTTTTTTGATGTTAGTGGCTTCCCCCTCGGGATGGCGCCAATTCGCGCCCTCAACCTTGCACCACCATTCGCTCCCTGCCACGCGCTCCTTGATCCGGGCCAGAACCGGCCGGGCGAGATAGAGATGGAAGACAAAGGACCACCCAAAGCGCTCGGCCTCGGTTTTGTAGCCCGTGGCGTTAAAGAAGTCCATAAACCGCTCGTTAGTCACGCAGCAGGCATCAATATGGAACGGCTGGAGGGTTATCGGGCGCACCGGGCCTTCGCCATCCGCGGGCCAGCCGTCGGCATCAGTGGAGCCCATCAAAAACTCGCCGCCGGGAATTAGGCACATACCGTCCAGCTTCCCGCGACGAATGCGTATTAAGTCATTGCCGTGGGGCGGGGGACTGGTTGAGGCTTCGCCTGAGAGGCGGGAAGGGGTGCAGCAAGAGTCGCCGTTCATGGGGTTTGTGCTGCAAAACTAGCTGAAAATGGCTGCCCGGGGAGGGATCGAACCTCCGACCAAGTGATTAACAGTCACCTGCTCTACCGCTGAGCTACCGGGCAATCGGTATACCGTCAAAGGGTTGAAATTAGCGAAAAGGCCCCCATTCGGGCAAGCAAAAAGGGGGTTGGGGTCATGAATTAGGCTCAAAAACGGGGCTAATAATCGGGGGGCGTGTTTGACACGCTCAATGGAATAGGCCTAAGGTTGCCTCGTAATGCGCCTTGGGTTTCAACGGGGGTTTGCGATGCTGCTGATATTGGCCGTGGCCACAGCCGGTAACCTGCATTTGCCCATTGTCCAAGCCGTAGCCTGGAGCCGCATGTACAGCCAATATCGCCAGCATTACCCTGCGGCAGTGGCCTTGGGGATTACTTTGAGCGGCCAATATCCGTGCGCGTTATGCAAGTTTGTTATCTCGGCCGAAACGGAGCGCAGCAAGCAGTCCGATTTGACGACCTTGACCTTCCACGAACTGCTGCCTTTGCCTGATATTCATTCGGTGGTGGCGGTCGCACCGTCGCCATTGCGAAGCTGGATCTGGCAGGAAACGAAGAATTCGCTGCCAAAAAATGACAGTTTGCCCGAAGTGCCGCCGCCCCGGCTGGCGTAAGTAACGTTCCGGCCCAGGCCGGAATGAATCTATCACCAAGACTGGCGGGCGCATGATTGCGCCATTTTCGCGCCACATCTTTGGCTGTTGTTCGGTGTCCGCGCCTGCGGAACCCTCGGCAGCGTTGTTAGCTCTGTTTGAATTTTTTTGTTTATCTATTTTTCATGAAAACCTTTTTGATTGGTTCTTTTCTTTTGGTCGCGGGTATCGCTTCCGTTCGCGCATGCGATTCCTGCGGTTGCGAGCTCTGTGAGCCCGGCAGCCTTTCCGCCGAATACAAATTGCCCGATGTGTACGGCAATCTTGGCGCCTTGAATGAGGTGCGACCACCGCAGTCGTACTTCTTCACCGGCCTCGCTGAGCAGTTTACTTATTACAGCACCGTGCGCGACGGCGGTCAGCACGTCGGCAATGGCGCGGATGAGTGGGAAGCCAGCTCGATCACCCAGATCCTCTTGGGCTACCAGGTGAACGACCGGCTGACGTTGCAGCTTAATGTTCCAATCATCTATCGTTCGTTTGAACGTCAGTTATTGGCCGTTCGTCAGAAAAGCTCGGTAGACGGTCTGGGCGACATTTCGGCACACATCAACTACATCGCCTACCGGCTGGAGAAGGCCGATTGGAGCCTCAACTGGAGTGTCAGCGGCGGGGTTAAATTCCCCACGGGGAGTACAGGCTTCCTCAACGAAACGGCGAACCCGGCGGTGCCCGACAGCCTTGTTGGTGGCCATGACCTCACCCTCGGTACCGGCTCCGTGGATGGCAGCATCGGCACAGGCTTTAACCTTCGCTGGAACAAGCTGTATTTCACCGGAGACGTGGACTATGCCATCCGCACCAAAGGGGCCGACGGCTACCAGTATGCCGACGAATTAAGCTGGTCGGCCGGCCCGGGCATTCGCGCCTGGCAGGGTGGGAACTCGGGCCTGAGCGTCCAATTGCTCACTACCGGCGAATACAAGGGCAAGGACCGGCTAAATGGGGCGCTGGAAGACGACACGGGCATTACCCAGATCAATGTCGGGCCCAAGATAGTTTATGCCCATGGCGGTGGCTTGGTCGCCAGCGTGGGGGTCGAGCTGCCGGTCATTCAGCATAATACGGATGTGCAGTTGGTCTCCGACTATCGCATCAAAGCCAGCGTGGTCTTGCGGTTCTAAGGGAGGCAGGAATCCGCTTGAAAAGAGGGCCAAGGTGCGCTGAAATGGGCCTTCCGTTGGTATTCGGTGCGGTAGCCAAGTGGTAAGGCCGGAGTCTGCAAAACTCCCATTCGTCGGTTCGATTCCGACCCGCACCTCCCTTTTTCCCAAAAACACGCCGCTACCATGCCCGGCGTAACGCCAGAATCCCAGGAAGCGCTGTTGCCAGTACCGCACCTCAAGGCATTTGTGGACGAATTGCAGGGCGAGCGGCGGCTGTCGGCCTATACGGCGCGCAATTACATTCAGGCCATCAATGGATTTTTTAAATGGCTGAAAGAAGCTGAAGGTCGGGCCATCGCTCCGGAAAATGTCACCCGAATGCAGGCGCGGAGTTTTGTGATTGAAAGCCAGCGCGGGCTGGACCGGCGCACGGTGCATTTACACGTCTCGGCCCTGCGGGCGTTTTGGAAATTTTTGCTACGTCGGCACCATGTGGTCTCCAGTCCCTGGGTCGGACTCGCGTTGCCCAAGCTGGCCAAGAAGCTGCCACTTTACTTGACCGAGGAGCAAATGCGGACACTACTGGCGGTTCCCGCGCAGTTGGCGGAGAATCAGAAAGTGGACAGCGAAGATGATGGTGGCAAAAAAGCCAAAGCGTTTGTACTTAGTCGGGACATGGTGATGCTCGAGGTCTTGTATGGCGCGGGCCTGCGCGTGAGCGAGTTGGTTAATTTAACGTGGGGTCAGCTCGACCTCGAAGGCGGCATGGCGCGGGTACGAGGCAAGGGTGACAAGGAACGCATTTGCCCGCTGGGGGAAATTGCCGTCGCCGCCTTGCGCACCCACCGGGTGATTGCGCCCTCGACCGATCACAAGGCCCGCGTGCTAACGACGACCAAGGGCGAACCGCTCTATTCGCGCTGGGTGCAGTTACGCCTGAAAACCTTTTTAAAACTCGCCGGGCTGCCGCTCGACCTCTCGCCCCACAAATTGCGCCATTCCTTCGCCACCCACTTGCTCAATCGTGGGGCCGACCTGCGTGCCGTGCAGGAGATGCTCGGCCACGCCCGTCTATCCACGACGCAGATTTACACCCACGTCGGCATTGCCCGCTTGCAGGAAGCCCACCGCAAGGCGCATCCGAGGGAGTAATAGGTGGTAACTTTTTCACCATTGCCGGAGTTTAAGAAGGTGGGTTAAGTGTTGATATTCTGCTACCGCCCCGTGAAACCTCGCACGATTTTTCTTTTGGTCACTGGATTGCTGGTTCTGCTAGCCATCTTCGTCGTTATTCTTTTAACGACCTACGCTGAAAGTGGGAAGACGGGGGCAGAGACAATCATTGCGACACCCGTCTCCCAAAAAAAGATTTTACCAACGATGGTTTCAGTTAGCGCCAATGCGTCCGAGCCCTCTTCTTCAAATGTGACAATGCCGACAGCGCCGGTGGTGCAGGCGACAGCGTCAGTAGATAAAGCATCGAGTGAGGATCTTGCTTTACCCATGCGATTTGCAAAGGTTCCTTCAAGTGCTGTCGATTTGGAATCTGCCGATATACTGCATTTTCTCCATGGTCGCATTGCTTCGATAAAACTTAGGCAACCGATAGCCCAATATACATTAGGGTTTAGGGAGGGTTTGAAATTGGCGCAATTAAGAGATTTTTTCTTTATCGCGGATTCTTCAGGGCAATTGGTTGCCGCCGGGGATATTGTAGGCCCCGATGAATCAGGTTCGTTCCGTACAAGGAGTACCGCCCCTGATCCACCCTATGGAGGTGCCACGGCCATAGCTGCAGCTATCGAGCACCTAGCTGCGATTCCGCAAGTTCGCGCGGGCTCTTATGAAGTTCGAACTTTAAGCATCCCATGTCCTCCTATTGTTTACAGTTCATATTTTGACGTGATCTGGCTCAAATCCGATTCCGGACAGCCCGACCTCATCTATCAACTTGCGAGCAGTAATTCAAAAATCGCCTTACCCTATCATCTGGAGGCGGGTAGGCTCTACCTCGCAGATGATTTCGAGAAAATAATTCTTAATGCACCGACGAAATAAAGACACATTTTTTACGTCAAATCCGTGATGGATCCAAACGCCGGGTCGAACAAACGCCGATAGAACCTAATCGCCGCGCCGTCCGTTAAATCCGCCAAAAAGTCGCAAACCAGCCGGGCGCGCTTGGCTTCCTCTTTTTCGTCGCGCAGAAGATTATTCCAGCGGGCGGGGAGGAAGGCGAGTTTGGCGGGGTAGGCTTCGATGTAATTTTCCCGTAGGGCGCCAAACAGCCGGTCGAGGATCTCCCCGCCTTTAAACTCAATTTGCAAAATCGAGGACGAGCGGAAGATGATGTCCAGCGCGAGGGCCTTGTAGAAATCCGCCTCGTCCACGACTTCTTGTTTGATGTCGAGGCTCCAGGCGTAGCGTTGGGTTTGCGAAGCAAGAGGATGCTTGCGTTTCACCAGGCGACAGGCGCGGATGAAATGGCCGATCTTTCCATTGAAGGCCGGTTCCAGATTTTCCGCTTTCACCAGCTCAATCAACTTATCCAGCCAGGCCTGTTGCTGAGGTGTGAGCCCCTTGCTCTGTGCCCAATGTCCAAGAGATTCCACGGTGATAAACCGCGCTTTGACGCCATCAAGCACGTCGTGCAGACAGTAGGCGGTGTCGTCGGCCCAGTCCATGATCTGGCATTCGAGCGATTTGCAGTCGTTCAGATCCTCGGCCTTGCGGCAGGCCTTAGTGTTCTTGATGCCGCCAAAGGCAAAGTCGCGTAAATGCTCCTGGTCGTCGTAGAGAAAATGGTTTTTTGGCGCGGCCTTTTTGCCGCCGGCTTCCTTGTAGAGTTTCTTGTACTTCATCACTCCGTCCAAAAAAGCACGCGTGGGGTTCAAACCGCGGGCCTGGTTGGGCCGTTCGTAAAAACGTTCGGCGAGCAACCGCAACGTCTGCGCATTGCCTTCAAATCCTCCCCAGTTCGCCATCAACGCATGCAAGCGGCGTTCACCAATGTGTCCGAAGGGTGGGTGACCGATGTCGTGGGCCAAGCCAATGGCTTCGACAAGATCCGGGTCCACAAAAAATTCATCGTTCAACACCGGCTGGCTGGCATTGAGGAATTCGGCGATGGACCGACCGATGCGGGCGACCTCGATGGAGTGGGTGAGGCGCGTGCGGTAAAAATCGTACTCGCCGGACTGGAAGACCTGGGTCTTGGATTGCAGGCGGCGAAACACCGAGGAGAAAATCACCCGGTCGCGGTCCACCGCAAAGGCCGAGCGGGGATCCGCGTTCTCTTTGGGGGCGCGGCGGTGCGAGGCATCGAGCAGCGCCAGGTCGTCGGCGTTGTAGAACTGGTTGGCGGGCGAAGAGCGCATCTAGGGTTTTTGCCGGTTCATCTCAGGCTTGCCAATAGGAAACTCTGGCGGCATTTTTATTGTCCATACCCCCATGCCATCATTTCCGCATAAATTTTGCCGTAAATTGCTAGCCGCCGGTTTGCTGGGCGGGGTGTTGCTGGCGATTGGGCCGGCCTCATTTGCCCGTATCGGCGAGACACAACCGCAAATTGAAAAGCGTCTGCTGGCGGACAATACTGCCATTCGCATCATGTCCCCGGTCAGCGCACTTTCGCAGGTGGATTTGCGCCGCCGCTCTATGCGCGCCGGATCCGGTGGCGCCGGAGCCAAAAATAGTGACGGCTTCGACATAACCCCCATTAATGCCTTGTTCTGGTTCGCGGCGGGGCAGCCGGTGCCGTTGCCGAATGCTGCAGGGGTTATTCCGAATCCGCCGGATTTTTCGGAATACATCTATTTCAAAACGGACGATGGTTCGTCCGCAAAAGATAAATTACAGGATCCCACCAAAGCCACGGGTTGGGAGTTGCATGTTTTTCTCTACAAACAAGTCTCAGTTCTCGAGATTTACCGCCGGCCGAAGCACTGGTCTTCAACGGCCCAGAATTGACAGTATTGAAACGAACTTCAGTGTCGGCGCTAAAGGATTTGGCCAAAAAACGCACCGACGATTCGAGCGCGGACTTGATCGGCGCCATATAGCCGTAGTTGTCTGTCGTCACCTGCGAGGAAATACCGATGGCGACCACGGAGGCGTCGCGCTTAAAAAGTGGCTTGAAAGCATTGGCCAGCTCCACGAGCGAAAAAGCGGAAATCCCGCAGGCCTGCATGAAATCCTCGCGGCGCGTTTCGTGAAAAGGTTTTACGCCCTGGCTGAAATTGGCCCACGCGATGGAATGAACCAAGCCGTCAAATGGTCCGTACGGTGCCGCAGCTTTGCCGAGCGCAGCAATCTGCTCGGGAAATTCCACATCGCAGATGAGCACGTTTTTTCCGGTCAGCAATTTCGCCAGCGATTCCTTTCGCGCCGGCGAACGTACGCTGTAAATAACCTTTGCGCCCTCGGCCTCGAGCGTCTGCGACACATGCCAGGCCACGCTTTTTTTATTGGCCACGCCCGTGACCAAATAGGTGCGACCAGTCAGGTTAAGAAACGACATAGCTTAACTCTCCTCCCCTGCGGGCAACAGTGCCAGCGCAAATTCCAATGCCAGCACGGGTTTACCGTCCTTGCGCAATACTCCGCGTAGAAAATGAAACTTCTGTACTGTTTCTTTTTCGGTGACTTCAATCTCAATCACATCACCCGGCTTGACCATGCGTTTAAATTTAGCCTCGCTGATGCGCGAGAGGACAGGCGTCAAACCTTCGGCGTTCTGTCCCGTGGCCTGTAGCTTGCGCACCAAGAAAACCGCCGCCGCCTGAAACGCCGCTTCACACAAAATCACCCCCGGCGTGATGGGATTGCCCGGGTAGTGCCCGGCATAGAAAAAGTCTTCCTCGCGAAAAGTACGCCGGGCAACGAGGCCATCCGGACGCTCCGACACGATCTCGTCCACAAACAAAAACGGCGGCCGGTGGGGAATGGCGCGGTAGATGTCATTCATAAAAAGAGAAGTGAAACGGAATAACGCAGTGGAGGCGATGCGGAAGAAACGCCTTTAGCTTACCACAGCGGCAGTGCTGGCGGTGGTGGCGGGGCTCCCCATAAGGTACGTATCCATTTTACTCGCCGTGATGACACCATAGTTGATGGTGCCTAGCCAGCCCGACATGATGATGCCGACCGAACCGGCGTGGTATAGACCCGGCACTTGCTCCGGCAATTCCATGGAAACCTTGAGGCCCTCGAATTTGGTGCCGAAGGAAGTGCCACCCCAATGGCGGACATACTTATGCACGGTGCGCGGCGTGGCGGCCTCGAGCCAGTCAATCTTCTCGCGAACGCCGGGAACAAAGCGTTCCAAGCCCGCGACTGCTTCTTCCATGAGGCGCGCCTTGTGCTTGGCGTAGTCTTCCTCATTCAAGTTCGCCCAATCCGCCCATTTCGCATTAATTGACGCAACCACCGCGTAGCGCTGTTCTTTTTGCTGCGGCCGGGTATCGGGATAATAAACGGAATAAGTGCGGCTCGTCGTATGGAAATCCGTCAGCTCGGTACTGGTAAATTGCGGGGCATCAGAGGTGAAAACCAAGTCGCCAATGTGGGGGATGGTTTCGCCCGCGCGAATGCCCATGTATACCTGACAGGAGCTCGAAT
>Ga0206936_1192_pt1 | contig 15703 bp, 19 predicted proteins | sample Alteio_BWOrgHeat_14_FD_152922 | JGI IMG/M metagenome (GOLD analysis project Ga0206936, IMG submission 152922) | Enriched cells from forest soil in Barre Woods Harvard Forest LTER site, Petersham, Massachusetts, United States -... | ecosystem: Environmental > Terrestrial > Soil > Temperate forest >... | reverse complement strand
ACGAATGATCCTTCGACTGGTTGGCTTGCAGGTTTGGCCGCTACGTCGCCGGTCAAACACTCCGCTTGTCCAGGGCTCCGCCCAAGGCGGCCGCACTCCGCCACAATCCGCCTGATCGCTCGTTCACTCCGTTTGACGAACCACAAACTCCGGAACGAATGATCACCACTCGCTACGCTCGGGCCGGCTCCATACGGGCGCGTCCACCTCGGGTCCCCCCTTCCCTACGCTCCGGATTTGACCAGCACCTTCGCTGTTGATCAGACCTCCAAAGCTTTCCGGAATGGTTTGTTGCCGGGCAGCAAAGGCGGCGCGATCGGCTCCGCCGCCGATCGAGTTTTGGCTCGCGTGGCCTCCGCCCAGGTCGTCCACACCCGACGAAAATCCGCCTAATCGCTCGTTCACTCCGTCTTACGAACCAAAGACTGCGGAACGAATGATTACCACTCGCTACGCTCGGGCCGGCTCCACGCCGGCCGCGGCCAACCCGGGACCCTCCACGCAAGCCAAAATTCGCCCAGCATCTCCGCTAGCAGGCGCTGTCTACAAGCTCCTTCCCCTGCAAGCCCCCTCCGAATGGAAGCGGTTCCCGGCCCAATTGCCACCCGCTACCGACAGCCACGACCAGGCCGGGGTTCGGTTTCGTTCGGAGGGGGAACCGCGCGGAGCGCGGAACGCCCACCACTTCCCTACCGGGGCCAGCACTTCCCTTTCTTGAGACTTCGCACACGCTGCAATCGTCTATAACACTCGAAACACCTTGCTAACCGGTTAGCTGTACGGAAAACAAACATGGAAGAAACACCCCCTACCGAGTACTGGTCGATGTCCCAAGCCTCCAAGGTGCTTGGCATCAACAAGGGGATGATCAGTCAAGACGTTTCGAAGGGAAAGATCCAGTGGCATGAGCGTCCGGACGGCAGCCGGAAGCTATTCGCCCCCGAGCTGTATAGCGTCTACGCCGATAAACTCGCCAAGCGTAAGAAACAGTTAGAAACGGCATCCGAACAGGTTAGTCGTACGGAAAACAAACCCCAGGCGAACGGGGAAGTAACGGGCGTGATGGAAGCCAAGGAGGAGGTTATCTCCTTGCTCAAAAGCCAGCTCGAGGAGATGCGACGGGACGTCGCCGACATTAAGCAAGACCGGGATCATTGGCGCAGGCAAGCCGAGCAGGCAACCGAGATCATCCGGGCTTTGCCTGCTCCTAACCCCATAACCCCCGTTAAAACCCCCGAGAAACGGGGGTTTGTGGCCCGCCTGTTCGGGCGGACTGCATGAGGCGTGCCGCCGAGATCCTCGTTGCTGCCGGCAGTATCCCGAAGCCGATCGAGGAGGAAACAGCCAAACGAGGCTACATGGCGCGTGAGCTAGTGCAATGCACTTTGCCCCACAGCAACCCGGGCGACGTCGAGGCGTACACCCGGCAAGACGGCAATCTCACGCTTGGGATCCGATCAGGCTTTGATTACAAGCACAACAAACGGATTGGGCTTCCGTACGGTTCGATCCCTCGTTTGCTCCTCCTTTGGATGACCAGCGAGGCGAACCGCACCGCTAACCCCCGGATCGAGTTAGGTAACACCCTGAACGAGTTTCTACGAGAAGTCGGGCTTGACCCGAACACGGGGGGAGGGAAGCGAAGTGACGCCAAGCGGCTACGCGAGCAAATGCTCCGCTTGTTCATGTCGGAAGTTAGTTTCCGCTATGCCGAGGGAACCCAGGAGCACGGCGGGCAAGCCTGGCTTGATATGAAGGTCGCTCCCAAGGGCGCCTTATGGTGGGACTTCCGCCAGCCTGACAACAACGTCCTCTTTGACAGCTACATCGTTCTAGGGGCCGAATTCTTCCAGGCGATCACCACCAATCCGGTCCCGATCGATCTTCACATTGCCGGCAGGCTCAAGCGTTCGCCGTTGGCGCTTGACCTATTTGTCTGGACCACGTACCGGATCCACCGCATAGGCGTCCACGACAAAATAACCGTTAGCTACCGGGATCTTCACCAGCAGTTCGGCGCGGAATACGGACGCGATCGGAACTTCAAAGCAGCCTTGAAAGACGCCCTCGACAAGGTGTCCGGAGAGTGGCCGGCCATCCGTTACGAACTGGCACAGAGGGGGTTAGTTCTGCATGGCCTGCCGAAATCGGCGCTTCCGATCCAGGCGAAAGCCAAGCCGAGTAGGTTAAGCCGGCAGACCAGGGAAGATCCGTTCGACCTGTCCGCGGCTGACCTTATGAAGGCCTCATCCTACGCCCCAGGATGGGACGTACGCGCAATGCGTGACGAGTGGGTCGAATGGTGCAAGGGGCAGGGAATTGTTCCCAAAGCACCCGTTGGCCACTTCATCAGCTTCTTGAAGACCCACAAGAAACGAAACGGTTAGGCCCCGTTACAACCCGTTTCCCTCTGGGAAACAATGCCGCAAAGCGCCGTCGCTGAGGCAACCCACAGGACGGTGAAACGGTAGCGCGAGGTACGGTGAAACGGTAGCAAAACCACGGTGAAACGGTAGCGCCTGAACGGTGAAACGGTAGCGTTTTGAGTTCACATCCTGTATTGGGATCCTGTATTTGAATTCCTTTGAGGAATTTCCTTTAACAGCTTTGGATTTTTCAATTCTTGAAAAGGGGGGAAGGGAAGGAACCCACACCGTTAGGCTAACCCTTTCGATCATCTCGTAACCGGAACCTCTTGAATGGGTGGGGAGGTGTTTGCCCGCTGGGCGGTGACTTCTCCAAATCCAACCGTGGAGAAGCATGGCCAGGTCACTCCGCTATGCCCTCAAGGGCTTCGCTACGCTCGTAAACGCTTCGCGCCCTTGACGCCGCTCCGAGACCGGCTAGGACGCGGAAACGGTTGAATTCGGAAAAGACACCTATAGCGCCTTTCCAAGCGATCGCCTTTTCGTCATCGGTAATTAGCCCTCCGCGGGCCGCCGAGCAGTTCCGATCAAAAGCGGCCGCCTTTAGGCACCAAAATCGCCCACAGAAGCAGGGAAGAGCCTTTCACTTCAAGCCGTTCCGCCGTGTATGGCCGCTTTCCGGGCCGTTCTGAGGCACTGGCAGCGGTTTTGTGTTGTTAGCCGGTTCTTTCCTTTGGCGACGGGTTCGGGATATCACCAGCCTTATCGATGACCTTGCCATAGCCGAGGACCCCCGCAAGGACAAAAAGCCGGTGTCCCCTAGTTTGCGCCGGGGCCTTGCCCCTTGCACAAACCGGGCGATCCCCCTCCGGTTTTTCTCCTTGCAAAGAGCCCTCTATTGGCCATGGCCGGGACAGGTCATCGGCTGGCAATTCCGCCCGTCGACAACAAAGGAGAACCACCATGAAACAACAACCCTTCACCGCTTACACGGTGCGCTCGAACAGCGAAACGGAAATCTGGACCCGCCTGGGTGCAGCGTTCCCAAACAAGAAAGGCGGTTTCACCGTCCTCTTGGACGCGATGCCGGCGCCTAACAAAGGCCAGTACCGCATCATCGTTGTGCCGCCCAAACCAGCGGCAGAGCCGGCAGCCGAAGTAGCTGACGACGAAGATCAAGATGTCGAATAAGGCTAAGGGGAGACTTCGGTCTCCCCTTTTCTTTTGGTTGACACCTCTCTACCTAAGACGGTGTAAGATTTAGCCTATGGCGGACAATTCGCGCTTGGTATCGGAAGAGGAGATCCGGAAGCAGCTCGCACAGCTTGAAGGGCAATTCGAGCCCGGCAAGTGGTCCGGAACCGTCGAGGACGTATACATGGCCTACGCCGGCCTTGCCGAGGTCCATGTCCGCAACTTTCCGGGCGAACTCAAACTCGCGATGGCCGACTACGATCGCGGCCAGTTCGACGCCAAAACGCGCGAACAAGTCCAAGCCCTGACCAAGCACATGCACAAGATCCGGCCGGAACAGCAGTGGGGAAGTCAGCAGGCTATTAACGGCGCGAAGGCGTCCGCCGCCCGCGCCCTCATCCAAGATCCCGGATACCGGCAGCAGCGATCCGAATTCCAACAAGCCCTCACCGCCCAGAACGAGAGACACCTCGATATGATTTACCAAGCCGAAAAAGACACCATTCAAGCCCTTGGACTGGACCCGGACCACAGTCCGGACGGCTCCCGCCAGAGCGAGCGCATGAAGGCCAATTTGGATCTTGCCGAACAGTATTCGGACTATCGGCATAACCTCGAAGAGTTCGTTAAAGCCCAGGCCGATTTGGTCGCCGCGATCGGCGAGGATACGGAAAGGGAAGTCGAACCGGCGGAAGCGGCGAAGACCGACATCGAGCGGATCACCGAGCAGCTGGATAAGTACAAGGAAACCATCAGACAAAACGGTTTTGATCGGCGGAAGTACGACTTCCAGCTAACCCCAGGCGCGTACCTGGAGCAGGACCGGGCCGAGTGGGAGAAGCGCATCGATGCGGACCAAGTCAATGATCGCGAGCAGCTGGAACAGCTTAGCGCCCGAGAAGAGAAGGGGTTCCTTCGCCTTGTCGCTAAACTCGACGAAACCATTCGCGAGGAAGAAACCCAGCAGTTCGAAGCTACAGGGCAGCCGGAACCAGCGGAACAACTTGCCCGCCAAGCGCTACGCGCCGGCTTCTACATCGAGGCGGTCCAACAGTTCATCGTGCATCAGGAAACTCTGCAGCATGTGCGAGAGGAAGCCCTCAGCCTTGCGTACGATGACAACAGCAGCAGACTTGACGAGGCTTACAACGAGCTCCGAAACCCGCCCGAAATAGAGAAAGCGTTGCAGGATGCAAAAGCGCAGATCGAGGACCTCAGGCGAAGGCAGGCGGACCGGTCGATTGCGGTCGAGCTTCTGCAGCTCGCCGGCAATGAGCGCTAATCTCGGTCTCGCTTGATCACCTTGAAGCGCTCTTTATCGTCGTAAAAGCCGATGTCGCCATTGGCGTTTCGGAATACGGTATGCCCGAATTTGACTGAAAGCTCCTCGAGCAGCGCAGCCTCTTCCTTTTGTTTGACCGTCATACCTCCCGCACCGAGATCCACAGGAATATGAGGCCGAGGCTGTTTGGAGCCGGCGACAGTTGGCTGCACTGTCGTATAGCGGTCATTCTTCGCAAGATGCTGATCAAAGCGTTCGTGATCGGTTAGCACGTTGAGACGGGTCAGAAGCGCCGGGCGAAGACTTCGCAAGAAGCAGTACATCAAATTCGGATCTTCCACTCCGATTTCATCCGGAAACCTTAATTGCCTCGAGTGGCCATGTACGTTATCACCGACCCAAGCAGTCCCGACCCCGCACCGTTTGGAGACGTACTCCATGCCCTCCAGGTCGTTAACCGACCAGAAGAGCGCGGCGCCGCTGTTGGCCAGAAAGCTTTCCCAATCGTCTTTGTACAAAGACTTGAGCTGCGCCAGGTCTTGGTAGACCAGCGCAATCCGCCCGCCGGCGTCGCGGATCGTGGCGGCCGCGGACAGAATGAGATCCATTCGGCCCAGCCCTGCGTACGCCTCATCGAGCATGAAGAGGACCGGAGGCGCCTGTTTCCCGGCCTGGTCAATCGGCTGACCAGGGACGTTAAGAACCCCTTGTGTGAGATCGGCGACCATGAGGCGAAGCCAGTTTCGGTAGCGCTGCAGGCGGCTGAAGGGAAGCGCCAAATACACGGTCGTCGGTCTCGACTTGAGATCTAAGCGATCGTTCCAGCCGGTGAGCACATTTCGCCAAGCGTCATCCGAGAGCCAGGCCAATTCCTGATGAGCGATGGACCGAAAGGAACTGAACTCCCGTTCGTTCTTGCCTTTCCACCAGTGGCCTAGTGCGGCGCTGACGCGCTGCACATCCTCATCCGGATCCAGCCCTTCCGCCAGTTTGTCGAACAGCCGATCTAACGTCTCAGGCGCTTCGAAAGCAAGGCTATACAGCCGAAGCAGGTCCCGGCTTTCAGGCGGCTCGTGCACGAGCATGAACAGCAGGATGCCCTGTACGAACATTCGGGCGCCGTTCACCCAGTGCGCCTCTTTGTCGGACCCGCGCGAGGGAACGAGCGCTTCGGCAAATCCCGCCAGGTCCGCCATAATGTTCAGCTTGTCGTCTAGGTCGAGGGAGGCGAGCGGGTTGTATTTCCCCAACGCTTCGGGAGGCATTCCCGTCTGTTTGAACGGATCGAGGATGACTACCCGCTGATCTTTCGCGCGGTGCTTGGCGCTGCGCATGGCGTTCTCTCCCTTCGGGTCGAGAACGACCATGGAGCCTTTGTATTTCACCAAATTCGGCTGGACAAAACCAGTCCCCTTGCCGGCGCCATTTGGGGCGAAAACCAAGATATGCCCATCCTTGTTGAACCGAGCCAACTCCCCCGCACTGCTTTGCCCTAGTAGCACCCCATCGCCGGAGAAGACACCAGCTGCCCTTAGTTCTGCATTGTCTGTAAACCTAGCAGTACCGTGAAGTGTTAGCTCTAATTCATCGCTCATAGCGGAGTTTAGCCAGAATTGGCAGCGAAGTCCTAATCGTGGAATAATAGAGTATGCATGACAGGAGCCTTGACCGCAAGGAATGCTTTGTCCTACGAAAACCTACCGGTTTTCGAGCACAAAGCACCGGCCTTCGGCCTTTCCTTGCCAAGGGGGGCTTACCCCCCGTTGGATCCCCCGCCACCTAAAACGATGAGCCGGCCGAGAAAGACAGATCCCTTGCGAACGGTTGTATTTCGCGTTCGTCTCACCGAAGGAGAATTCGAGCAGCTGACTGCTGATGCGGACACTGCCGGCGTGGATCTATCGACCATGGCCAGGGCGCAGATACTTGGCGCACCGACGCCAACGCGCGCCCGCCGGCGATCCGTCGACCACGAGACCTTAGGTCGGGTCCTGGCGGAGCTGGGACGCATCGGAGGCAACCTCAACCAGATGGCCAAGGTCGCCAACCAGGTCGGCGACTTGACGTCGCTCCGCAACGCCCAGGCGATGACGGGGGAGCTGTCGGCCATCCGCGAGCTGGTGCGGGAGGCGCTTAATCCGTGATCTCCAAAGGCCGATCCCGGGCGGATGGCGACAAGCTGGCCACCTATCTGCTGAAGACCAACTCTCACCAGCAGGTGACGGTTATGGACATTCGCGGCGCCGTAAACGACGACCTGCGCGAAGCGCTTACCGATTGGGAGCTTGCCGCCCAGTGTCTTACAAAGGGAGAGAAGCCGCTTTATCACACGCAGATCCGGACGGCGGCCGGCGAGCATCTCACTGCGGACCAGTGGCTTGAAACCGTCGACAAGCTCGAGAAGCGTTTGCACCTCGAGACAAACCCGCGGGCGGTAGTCGCGCACAACCTCGACGGCCAGGTCCACCTTCACGCGGTTTGGTCGCGTTTGGACATCGATCACGAGAAGCTCGTTCCGATGAGCTACGACCGAAAGTCTCATCACAGAACTTCGCGCGAGCTTGAAGTCGAGTTCGGTTTGCGGCAGCTCAACCAAGGACCGACCCGCCGCCGCGCCGGCAGCCAGCGGCAGCACGACGTCGAGCACAACCAGGCCAAAGAAGCCGGCACGACGCGCGAGTTTGTGCAGAAGGTGGTTACGGCGGCTTGGGAAGCCTCAGACACCGGCGAGGGGTTCAAGCGGCAGTTGCAGGCCCTTGGAATATCGCTTGCGCGAGGCGATCGCAGAGACTTCGTTATCGAGCACGAGGGGAAGGTCTACAACCCCGTGCGGCTCATCGAGGGCATCCGGACGAAGGACTTTCGAGAGCGCATGGAAGGTGTCCAGGCCGATAAGCGACGAGGAGCCCCAACGCGGCGCAACGCCTACATCCAAACCCGTGACCAACTGAGTGAGCTTCTCAGTCCACCTGAAAACCGTAAGTCTCGAACTGGCAAGAATGCCCCGACAAGGGATGATTACACCCCTGAGATTTGATCGCTACTGACCTCAAATGCGCCATGAGAAGTCACGCGATGGTCTTGTCCATGCCGCCAGCGCGACGAAAATAGCGCCCAAATTTAACGCGCTCTTGGCGATACTTCTTGGCGAGCATGTCCACGCAGTGCTGTTGATTTAGGGTTACGTTCCGGTCGGTGAGGCACACGTATTGGTAATTGAAATGCACTGAAGGAATGCCCATGCGGAAGAACATCAACACCATGATTAAGCCGAGCACCGTAAAACCCATGGCGATGTAGAAAGCAAGCATTATGTAGGAGCCGACTGCTCGGCTTCCTTGCCATGGACGATATCGTAGATATTCGTACCGCGGATTGACAAAAGGCGGAACGTCCTTTTGCATGCTGATGACGGCAATCGCGTGGATTTCCTCGAATTCCAGATCCCAGTCCGGTGTGGTTTTGTGGTAGTGCACTAGTAGAAGAACTTCGTTCCCAAGGTTCTCAGCTAGACCACGACCGTCTAGCCACATCCGCATCCAATACCCCTCGTTATCCGCTTGGGTGAACGAGTAGATCTCCCCCGGCATTGATCCACTGACCGCCCCTTTCGACTGGAGGTAGCAGGGAAGCAGCTCTATTCGGTCCCCTGGGTATGGGAGCAGTAAGCGCTTTTCTTCTGGAGACAAGGGTATTGAATACGGCGAATTGCTCTCAGTCCGCATCGGCTTTGAATGCTTCGCACTCTTCCACAATATGAGGAGAAGTGGAATGCTCAGCGCAAATACGATCTCGGAACCCCTGGTTTGTAATTGGTCATAGCCCGTCAAGTCGTAGTCATTGACCCGAGCTCGCCATATACAGATGACCGTAGCACCGGCTGAAAGTATCGAAATGATCAGGGTGATGAAGTAAAGCCGCCGCCGTCGCCATAGCCAACGGAAAATCATCTAAACCACGCAGTGGCGATGAATTTCTCAATCGGGGTATCTGGCCAACCTTCTTTGTACTCAGGGATATGGCTCAATGAGTTCCAGGGTGGGGAAGTAGGTCGCACGCGCTCAAAAATCTTGTCAGCTTTGACCATGGCAATTGCGCCGTCTCGAAGGAACTCAACCATCTCCGCTACAACGGGCTTGTTCATGTCTAGTGATGTTAATTTGGCGTCCCGAATTCTGTTAGACAACCGCTGATCTTCTGGATTATCTAAAACGGTCCCTCCGGAAAAGGGGCTACCCGTTGCGCCGGATAGATTTCCTACGAACTTCGGCCTTTCATGCGGAAACTCAATTTTATACAAGCGCATGAATTCATCGTGCAGGGCGGTTTCCCCGCAGGAAGCAAAGTAGGGACAAACGAACAGCGGCATGGCGGAATGTCCCCACATCGTGATGTAATCGCAAGTGGCACGACGGCAAATGCCTTCTTCAATTCCACAAGGACAGCTTTCAATCATGTGAAACAAGCTGTTCCGAAGCCACCAAAACTGATAGCCGGCGTCGCCCGGGGGCGGATATTTCCCCGTGTTCGATGACTTACCTTTATTCTTGTTGAACCAACTCATCCCGCTTTTCTTCTACCCCTGCTTTCACTCTTCTCGCGCCGAGCTGATCAGTGTTTATTCCTCAGTCAGATCAGGCCCGATATGACTTGAACCTCCACCCGTGGAAAAGTGACCGGTAGGGCCTGTACCACCTGTACGCTTTAGCTCAATGAAAGAACTCACGAGGGATCCCAAACCAATTCTGCGTTTCTTTCTCTTATGTCCCGGCGGATTGAAGTATGTATGGACTTTGTAAACGCAATCTCTGACCGCCTGCGCGCCCGCGGCCCTGCTCGTAAAGAGCGGACCATCCGCCAGCCTTGTTTTTTCGTATTCACCCTCTCGTTTTATCGCGAAGCTGTCGTTCTCCCACGCTTGCACCTTGCGTGCCTCATCGCCATAGGGCGTTATCGTCGAGACCCATTCCGCCCAGCCGCTTCTTGTCGCGGCACGAAACTCATGCAGCAGTTCCTTGTCTTGCGTAATGAACTGAAGACAATATTGCTGAGTGAGAGCCGCTTGTTGGTAAACGGGGCTTGTCTCCATATAACTGCACTCATCGATTTCGGGGTTGTAGCGGTACACAATATCCGACATATTTGCAATTTCTGGCGCTGTTGGCCAGCCTCCGGTGAGCAGAGGGCTCACTGATCCGCCTTCCACTCCAATTCCTTTTGGATTTGGACGATTGTTCAAGCAGCTAGTCCCTAGCCGTTCTTTCTCACTAATTCTACACCTGCCCACGCTCGACGGGCTACTACAATTTGAAGTAACTCCGCCACTCAATCTGTAGCCATTGCCGGTAAAGATCTCACAACGTGCGGAATATGCAATTCTCTCTCGCCTGCTCACCGAGGCTCGCGAGCGATCGGGCCTGTCTCAAAGTGAGCTGGCACGTCGCCTGAGACGTCGTCAGGTTTACGTTTGGCGTCTTGAGAACGCCCTGCAAAGCCCTGATCTGGTCGAGCTGATCGACATAGCGCAGATCCTCGGAGTTGACGTGCTGGAAATCGTCAGCCAATTGAAGGGGCAAACTCCCAAATCGGACTAGGATGCTCTTTTTCCGGAAAGCCGTAATCCACGATCTTTGATTTTCGTTTGGGCTGTCAAGGACGCGAGGAACGAGCGCTCAGTATCATCCTTGACAGCCCAAACGAAGGATCGACACAATCCCCCCGGCTTTCCGGAAGGCGGGGTCCGGGCTTACCCAGACCGCCGCACATAACCCCTTTTATGTGCGGCGATTATCTGAGACGGTTCGTCTCTACTCTTTGAGGGCGTGGAGGACGAACTTGACGCAGTGGATGACGGTGACGGCGAACATGGTGATGACGAGTACGCAGAGGCTCAAGTCCTCAATGACGATCATAAAAAGTTTCACGCAGAGCGGTTGCCGCGCTGTCAAAAACCCGTTTTCACTCTGCACGGAGGTCTCTTGAACCGCCAATTCAGGAACATGTTCCTGAATTCCAGAGGCATAGAACTCGCGTCATGAAGTCTTTCCCTGCCCATTCCATAGGCACCGAACTGGCCACTGTCCAGCATCCCGCGAGTGACCTCGTGCTGCAGGGGGATGTTCTATTCCCTGCCCTCTTGATCCCAGGCCCCAAATCGGCCCAGGATGCGACGGCGGAGTACTTCGCGGCCAGGATCTCGAACGAAAACACCCGAAGCAGCTACCGGAGGGACATCGAGGCGTTTTGCAGCTGGTGCATGGCCAGGCGCGTGACCCTGCACGAAATAACGCCGGTCCACGTGGCCGCGTACCGCGACCAGCTCGTCAGCGATGCCAAGGAGCCGACCACCGTCAAGCGCCACTTGTCGGCGATCCGGGCGCTATTCGCGCACCTGGTCGCCAATGGCGCCATGAGCTACAACCCGGCTCGCGAAGTCCGATCGCAGACGGTCCGCCGCGGCGAGGGCAAAACACCCGCCCTCGATCCGGACCAAATGCGGCAATTGTTCGCGAGCTTCGATCCGGAGAAGCCCGTCGATCTCCGAGATCGGGCTTTGATAGGGGTGATGGCGTACACCTTCGCGCGGGTTACGGCCGCCTGCCGGCTGACCCGAGGCGATTACATCGACCTCGGTCGAAACACTTCCCTGCGGCTCAAAGAAAAAGGCGGTGTGCAGCGGGAGGTTCCTTGTCATCCCGCTTGCGCCGAATACCTCGACGCTTGGATTAAGGCCGCCGCGATCGCCGGGAGTGCACCCCTCTTTCAGACCTTCTCGGATCCCGCGCACAAATTACTCAGTGGCCAGGCCATCGACCGGTACCGAGCTCACGAAATGGTAAAGCGCCGGCTTCACCGGGCGAAGCTTCCGGAACTGTTCACAAGCCATAGTTTCCGGGCGACCGGGATAACGACGTTTCTTGAGAACGGCGGTCACCTCGAGACGGCTCAAAACATTGCCGGCCACGCTGATAGCCGCACGACGAAGGGTTACGACCGGCGAGCAACCAAGCTCGAAATGAGTGAAATCACACGGGTGAGATATTGAGCCAGCCTAGAACCGAAAAGCCTTGTGCCTACTGCGGTCGCCTCGTTACGAAAGGGCCTGACAGAACTATGGATCATGTCCTTCCCCACTGCACCTATCCGGGCTCCCTGGCACAATCGAACATCCCAAGGATTACCGTTATCGCTTGTAGCTGCTGTAACAATTCCTTTTCGGACGACGAGACGCATTTTCGGAACATCATTCCCTTCTGCGGTTTGGATCCCGGTCCACTCATTCAAGAGCTTTTCGAAACGGGTGTCTTGCACAGCTTGGATGAGGTTGACGGCGAAAGACGCAGGGTCGACCTGCTCAAAATCATCCGCCCAGGCTCAGACGGAAGGATGCGCGTTTGGCCCGAAGAAGACGAGCGCTTCATGCGTATCCTTCGCAAAATAGTACGCGGCCTTTGCCGCCACCATAACCTTGATTGGCCAGTCAGCGAAGCGCGTGTTCACGTTGAAAAATTGATCTACCCTGTTCCGCCCGGTTATTTAGACCCACTCCCAGGTGGACGGACCGACGGTGATATGTTTCGATGGGGCTACATCCAGCCTTCGGAGGATGGGCCAGACAAATTAACCTGGATCCTCGTTATCAGATCGAACATGGAATTCATTGCGCGCGTCGCACCCCCAACCACGGACGCTGTGGCGGGATAAACGCTATTGAATTGAATTACCGTCTTACCATCCTGTTCACTCGGTCCACGTATTCCTGCACCATTTCTAGCTTGTCGGGGTCGATCATTACATCGTTCACGGCGGACAAATCGCCTTCCTGGGCTACAAAGAAGATCCGCTCTACACCTTCCCCACTAAATCGACCCTCGCGAATAGCTGCTCGGAACCGCTTACCTTCCAGATCTCCCGGTATCGGAAGCATCGACGCCGGCCAAATGCAAGCAGCGTACGATCTAGGGGGTTCGCCGGCTACCGCGTGTGAGACTATCCCGCACAGCTTCCCTTGCGTATCGACCACGGCCCCGCCACTTGATCCGTGCGGGAACTCTATGTCACAGACAAAACCTGGAGTGGTGAACGTAGCGTCCCGTCCGAGTTCGTGCAGTTCGATGACCCTGGAAGCTCCACAGTAGCTAAGGGCGTTCAATCTAGGCGGCGATTGATCTTCATCGATGCTTTGCTCGACAAACCCCATGGCCGCAACAGTTTCACCAACAGCCGGACCGCAAAGCCTCATAACAATTGGCGGAACAACGTGCCGCCTGCCAGCATCATTCTCCGGAGCTAGCTCGAGTAACGATAGATCGTATTTGCTTGTCGTTGAACTGTTCAGCACCCGCCACACAGGAAAGTCCTTCCCCTGCATCCCCATGACATACAGGCCGTGACCGAGCTTGACGTTCCCTTCCATGTCGAACTTACGCCGCCATTCATCGTCAACCGACTGCCGGATGGCATGAGTTACGTTGTGGGCGGCCGTCAGAGCAAGGCCACTGTCGAGAAGCACGCAGGAGCCAATGGTAAAGAACCCGCTGCTATCACGACCGATGAGCGGAAAGACATTGTCCGTCCAACCTTGCTCCATGTTCATCTTTCTCCTGCTCTAATCCACTTCCGGACATTCACCTAGTTCGACGCCTATCAGTAACCCTGGATTAAGGATGCCAACCCCGCGAAGAACATAAGCCGACAGCCCAAATGTGAGTTTTTGACCATCCGCCCACGCCATCACAGGAACGTCGTCTGTCGGGCGCCGCCAAACTCCGAGATCATCCGGCGGGCCACACAGGAATGCCAAATTTTCGTCCACATGCGGGCTATCCCATTGCCGGTAAATACCAAGCCCCCGCAAGCCTACAGCAAGCCCCGGATGAGCGCACGGAAGCAACATCGTCCAACCATTTTTGAGCCTGGCTAAAATGTCCTTCCGAGATGTTTCCCACTGAATGATTTGCCGCTCATCCGATACAACTTTTGTTAGCAGGTCTACTATCAGCTTCTCTTGTGAGTTCAAGAGTGACCGCTCTAGCTCTACCAGCATCCTTTCCGCCGTACCCATTCTCCGGACCTCAGCCAGTTCTTCATCCCCTCTATCCCACGAGGCGATCCTCGCCGGCTCGGAAGCGTTGATCTCAAACGCCGGCACATAAAGCCGCTGAGTATTGTTCGCGCGGACAGCTCCACGGCCAAAAGTAGGAACAACGTAGCCGTTAGGAACGGGATCGAGCTCACCCAGCGGGGTTGTCTTGAAAATCTTGGGAGCGATTAGCGCTTCTTCCGAACGCTCGTCGAGCTCCGGGACCGATTTCAAGAATTTTGAGCCTTCGACGTAGCCGATGGCGTTAGCGATGGCACCGACGACGGCGCGCAAATTTTCGTCACATATTGTCATTTAGAGTTATCCTCCGTAGCGCCGCTCATCGCGGCCTAGCAACCATTCTACACCAGGTTTCTACCGGTTCAATGTTGTAATGTGGGACTGTGCGTGAACGCATCCTGCAAGAAATCCAACGAATAGCCAAGCAGAACAACGGCCAGGCACCGGGGCTCAATGTCTTTGTTAAGGAGACCGGGATCCGGCGAAGTGACTGGCTTGGCAAATATTGGGCTCGGTGGGGAGACGCTCTTACAGAGGCTGGATACGCGCCCAATACATTACAAAGCAAGATCGATACAGACTTTGTTCTAAGGAAGCTGGCGGAGGCTTACCGTCATTTCGGTCGATTTCCAACCGAAGCGGAGCTTCGAATGTTTGGCCAAAACGACGCGACCTTCCCATCCCACAGCACTTTCACCAATCATTTCCCGTCCAAAACACATCGCCATGTGGCGCTCCAAGAGTGGGTTCTTGCCCATGCGGAGTTTTCTGACTTGGAGCGCCTACAGCCTGAGGCATTGCCAGTTGAAATCGCGTCGGACCAAGCCGTACTCAAGGAAGGATGGGTCTACCTCATGCAATCCGGACCCAACTACAAGATTGGACGCACGGACGACTTAGACCGACGCGTAAAGCAAATCGGAGTGATCCTGCCAGACAAGACGGAGTACGTCCACTTTATCCGGACAGACGATCCTCCGGGAATTGAGCAGTATTGGCACCGGCGCTTCCATGACAAGCGCCTTAAGGGCGAATGGTTCAAGCTTTCCTCCGCTGATATCCGTGCGTTCAAACGGCGAAAGTTTCAATGACCGTTCGCTCCCAGAACGGAACCACGGCCACTTCCCCACAATTCAATCACAATCAAGGAAATGCTATTCGATGGGGACGACGAGCACGCAAACGAGCCGGAAAATCCCTGGATAGCGCGTATGACGCTCGGGCTAGACCATCTTTCTGCGATAGCGGAATTCCAAACGGTGGTTCAACGAGGTAGCTTGCCGGCCCAAAATCCTCGAGGTAGCCATCTCAAACCCATCCATGTCGCCTTTGACCTGACGATCGATGCTGACCACATACTCTTCAAGGCCCCAGGGGACACTCACGGTCGACAGAACAAAGGCCAGCGCCTTCCGCAGGATTTCCAACAAGCACGCGCCGATCGCTTGGGCTGGATACCTCATGTCCTTCTCAATCCGGATGCAATTTACGCGGATCTGAAAGCATTCGGGGACTTTGCATATGTATGCAACACGCTCCCGAATGAGCAGTTCTTCATTGTTATCCACGAGAAGGAAACCCCTAAGGGCACTTGCTATTTTGTGACCGCATATGCGATGACTTCGGAAGAATGGGCGGCGAAGCGTCAAGCTCGCTTCACCAAGGCTTATCCAGCCAAATCAACAAGCGGAAAGCAAGGCGGAGGCAGGAAGATCACGAAGAGGAAAAACAGATAAGGGACCGTTGGAAGACGGTCCC
>Ga0206936_1191_pt1 | contig 15728 bp, 13 predicted proteins | sample Alteio_BWOrgHeat_14_FD_152922 | JGI IMG/M metagenome (GOLD analysis project Ga0206936, IMG submission 152922) | Enriched cells from forest soil in Barre Woods Harvard Forest LTER site, Petersham, Massachusetts, United States -... | ecosystem: Environmental > Terrestrial > Soil > Temperate forest >... | reverse complement strand
GCAAATTCATCGCACTACTTTCGGCACCTGATGCCGCTGCTCGCCAGCCGCTTTCATCTGATTGCTCCGGACCTGCCCTCATTTGGCTTTACCAAAGTGGATGGGTCAGATTATCACTACACCTTCGCTCAGTTGACGGAAACCACCCAGGGATTCGTGGACGCGCTTGGGTTACGACGCTTCGCGATATACGTCTTCGATTACGGTGCGCCTGTCGGATTCAACCTGGCAGTCGCCGACCCGAGCCGCATTTCCGCGATCATCTCGCAGAACGGCAACGCATACGAAGAAGGCTTGGGCGAAGGGCCGTGGGCTCCTTTACGCGCCTATTGGAAGCAGCCCTCCGCGGCCATTCGCGAAACGATCAAAGAACGCATGTCGCTGGATGGCGTTCGCGAGGCGTACTTCCAAGGAGTTCCGGATGTGTCGAGGATCGAACCGGAAGCCTACTGGCTTGATGCTGCACTGCTCGCACGACCGGGCATGATGGACCTACAGGTCGATTTGAAGCTTGATTACAAAGCCAACCTCGAACGGTATCCCCTATACCAGCAGTACCTCCGGTTGCACCGGCCTCCGTTGCTTGCGATATGGGGCAAGAACGACAGCTTCTTTATTCCGCCTGGCGCGGAGTCATTCAAGCGAGACGTACCCAACGCAGGCGTGGAATTCCTGGACGCTGGGCACTTTGCACTCGAAACCAATGTTGAGGATATTGCGTCGGCAATTCTGAAAATGCCCGTGCGAGGGTAACTGTCGAGAGCCACAGAAATGGGTATTGCCCCTCATCGAAGTGAAGCTACCGAAAAGCCGGCTTTTCGGTAGCTTCGATTCTCGACTGGCGCGAACAGGCCAAGTCACTCACTCACCCGGTCGGATCGGCTATGCCTCTGGCAAGTTGCTGTATAACCGGCTATCCGGACAAATGACTGTTGGCAATTCGTTCGTTACGGCGTTCTCCACGAGTGGTAATCGCTAAATCCACTCACGGAAGCTGAGAGAATAGCAGCGATCGATTCCGATCAAGATTTCACTCGGAAAGGGACTGCCGATTAATGGAACAGAGAAATCGATGATCTACCAAGCTAGATTCGGAGCCGGAGAAAGCTCTCTGATCCCTTTCCACCCTCAATTAGTGTGAAATTGGCGGGAATAAACGCGAAGTTCAAATCTCGTCTCTAATGGTAATAATATCGCAGGCTCATCAATCATGATTTTGCGCTATGATTGATGCCCGTGGCAAAATTCACACAATCCGAGATTGATCGTCTAATCTCATGCCCCAAATCCGTTGACTATGCTCCATCAAAGTCTTTGGTGAAGGACGGGGCGTATTGGCGTAATCGCGCAGGCTTGGTTGCGACTGATGACACAGAGGGAACCTTCTCGATGTACATTCGGCAGAATGTCGCGTTTGAAGAGAATTTCTCTGTTGGGCTGGTATACAGTTCCAATGACGGTAGGGGAGAAGTCACGCTGCTTAGATGCAACGGCAAGCACGGTGCCTTCAATAGCCAGTATGATCCGGACAACTGGCACACGCACAACCACATTCACAAGGCGAGCGAAAGCGATATCGATGCCGGATTCAGACCAGAAAAACACGCTACGTCAACAACTGAGTTTGCATCTTTAGAAGAAGCGGTGCAGTATTTTGTGAAAGTGGTCAACCTCGATGCAAAGGATGCCGCTAAGCATTTTCCTAGTGACAAGCAGGGGACGCTAGAATTCCCCGGGGCATGAGATGGACGTACTTGAAAACCTGAAGGTCGATTTTGACCGTCACATTTCTTTCAGTGATAAGCGCCCGGGCATCGTCCAGGTGGTCGCCCCGCTATTCCATGAAGACGGCGACATGCTTGATATTTTTCTGGATATCGGCAAAGCATCGGAAAATGGGAACATCCGAATTTCTGATTATGGAATGACGCTTATGCGCCTTTCCTATTCATATGAGATCGACACACCAACAAAGCAGAAGGTGCTCGACAAAATTCTTGCAGAGAATGGAGTGATCGAGGATAACGGATCGCTCTATATCGAAGCCCCCCGAGGCAATGTATATCCATCGCTGATGCAGTTCGCTCAGACAGTAGCGAAGGTCAGCAGTATGCAGGCATTCAAACGTGAAGTCATTCAGAGTATGTTCTATGAGACCCTAAATGACTTCATCGGGAGTACACTTGTCAACTACCATCCGCAACAACACTACGTGCCGATAAAAGACAAAGAGGAATTAGACGTAGACTGGCGCTTCCCCTTCGAGGGCAAGGACATATACCTATACGGCGTGAAGGATACAGCCAAAGCGCGCCTAGCGGTACTTTCCTGCTTGGAATTTCAAAAAGCCAAACTACCTTTTAGAAGCGTGATTGTCCATCAGGATTTTGACACAGATTTAGGTAAAAAAGACAAGCGCCGCCTGACCAACGTCGCAGACAAGCAGTTTGCCACGCTAGGCGATTTCCAAATTGAAGCGGAAGAGTATTTCGCTAGAGAATCTAAGGTTGCATGAGGGAACATGGCCCACTCTGTTGAGTACCAGCGGTTTTCGACTCTTGTAGATTCGGTGCTGTCCGTCTCCCGAGAAGAAATGCAACTTCGAGAGGCAGCTTACCGCGCAGAAGTAGATGCGAACCCTAAACGTCGTGGACCCAAACGCGGAACGAAGCGGAAACCTAAGCAGACTTCCGCTTCCCCCGTCCCTGACGGTAAGCTTCCTTCTTAGAGAGCTTCCGGTTGTTTCAACCCCTTCCCGGTCAACTCTGCATATGTCAAACGCTTGCCGACGATCTGTGTAACCGCGAATGCAAATCGGTCTGCATCGGTCAGCGGATTATCCTTTGTTGCCCGGTTGTTGTAGCGGAACACCTGCTCTCCGATATAGCGGTCCAGGTGAAACGGTTCTACCGCGATATACGTTCCCTTTAGACCTCGCTTCATGAGTGCCCAAAAGTTCTCGATTCCCTGAGTGTGAATCTGACCGCGCACATATTCTTCTACGTGGTTCACGGTTTCATGGATGTACTCGCGCGCCGCAAGAGAATCGTAGGCCGGTGCGCTATCCGTATAGACGGTTGATCCCTTCTGAATCTGGTCAAGGATCGCATTCTGCAACGTATCACGCCGGACGTTCGGCACAACCTTAGCACGGACCTGACGGCTATCGCGGTCAAGCATTCCCATCACTGGAACCTTGGGACGGGCGTTCAACGCGCTGTAGCGCTTCTGGCGCTTGTCAGCGTGCATCTTTTGAGGGTTAGGGCCAACGAACGTCTCATCAACCTCAAAAGGGCCTTCACCGCCCATCGGCTCGGATGTATCCTGCCCCATTGCCAAACGAATTCGATGCAGGAGAAACCATGCCGTCTTTTGCGTGATGCCCAACGAGCGGTGAATCTCCCAAGAACTAACGCCATTCTTGCAATTGGCAACCATCCACATCGCCGTAAGCCACTTATCCAAGCCGATAGGTGAGTCTTCCATGACCGTGCCAACCTTGGCGCTGAATTGGTTCTTAGGATGCCGAGTCTTGCATTGCCATACGCGCCGTGCGGGGACGTAGGCTGCATCCGTGCGACCGCAAGTAGGGCAAGCAACCCCATTCGGCCAACGGCGATCTACGAGGTAGCTAACGCAGTTATCGGGGTTAGAGAAGTAGATGATTGCTTGCTGTAGCGTCTTGGGTTCCGTGCTCATGTATCTACATTAGCCGATTAGTTCTGATGAGTCAAGTATATTCTTACCTCTCTAATTTATTGATAATAGACGACTTAATGGCGGAGAGGGAGGGATTCGAACCCCCGGTACCCTTTCGAGTACGGCTGATTTCGAGTCAGCTGCATTCAACCGGGCTCTGCCACCTCTCCGTGGTTCTGCTGGCAGTTACTTCAGTAAGTTTAACACCCCTTCCATTCGCAGTCCAAACCCCCGCGATCTGGGAATTTCGATGGTTTATACGCATAGCTCTTCAGCCTGAAGGCTCAGAAAAAGATACGCCAATCGTTTTGCGCCGATGCACGGGGTGAGGTACAAAACCGGCTACTTTTGTGACGTAAACGGCGAAGCGGGCAGGCCTGCAGCGTTATACAAATGACACTCAGGGCTGTTAGACCAACCATATCGAGCTGCCACTGGCTTCGGCACGGTAGCGCTATTCAGCACTACTGTGTTGCCGTCGATCACAGCGTGTGCGGGAGCGAACTGCCCGTCTGTCCCAGCCACTTCAAAATCGGTGAGTGCCCCACCGTTTGCCTGCAAGCCGTTCGCATGATCAAACCATATGCGTAACTTGCCTTCTTCGGGGGTTGCCTGCCGGAAGAGAGGCCCAGAGTATTCCAATTGCTCTCCATAACTTAACGACCGTCCAACCAGCGCTAGTCGTTGCCCAACAGTTAACTTGTCGGTAGGATGCACATCGTCCGGATTGCCAATATCGATTGTGACTGCCATCCCGGTATTGCGTAGTGCAAGAGCACGACGCTGCGCCTCGCGAATCGGCGCCCATATCTCCTGCGGCGTCGATTTGAAATTGGCGAGCTGCACGAAGAGGAAAGGGAAGTCGCCGATCTGCCACTGACGGCGCCAATCCTCAATCAGTGTGCGAAACAACCGCTCATACGAAGGTGCGCGTTCGAGGGCACTGTTACTTTCGCCCTGATACCAGATCACGCCGCGAATAGGAAATGGGGTAAGCGCTGCAATCATCCCGTTGTACAGCATCGACGGCCCCCACATATTCAGCAGTGGATGCCATGCGGCAGGCACAACCGGCTTGCCTTGCCTGGTAGCTTCTGTGCGTTGCCGCTCACGAACGGCCGTTTCCAGCAGAGCCGTTGCTTCCCGCTCCATCATGTGACCCCGCGCTGTGAAGATCGGTGCCAGGCCCGGATCGGATCCGAGTGCGGTCATGCTTATCCACGCTTCGGCGACCGTTCCACCCCAGGTTGAGTCGATCACGCCAACGGGAACATGTTCATGCTGCTCGATTTCGCGGGCAAAATACCAGGCTACTGATGAGAAATTCTTCGCAGTTTCGGGAGTCGATGCCACCCAAGCAGTCCCGTTTCCAGCCGGATCCTCGTTCACATCCGTCAGGGGATATTCGGCCGCAGTTCTGCTCACAATCATCAATCTGATGTGGTCATTAGCTGCCTTGGGCAAATCAGCCGCCGCGGTAGCGGCTTTGCGCATTTCAAACTCCATGTTCGACTGGCCACTGGCAATCCACACATCTCCAACAAGCACGTCATCGAGCGTGAGCTTATTTGTCCCCTTTACCGTCAGGCCAAACGGTCCTCCTGCACCGCCCGGAGGTAGGTAAACACTCCATTGGCCAAGCTCACTTGCCTGCGTATCGCGGCTCTCGCCGCGAAAGCTCACAGTTACCTTTTCGCCCGCGTTGGCCAAACCCCACACATGAACTGGAAGGTCACGCTGCACGACCATATGGCTCGCAAGTACCCTGGGTAAAGAAACATCTGCTTGGAGTGGAGAGACACTCAGGAGAGCGACAGAAATCAGCAAGATAAATCGTGGCAAGGAGAAATACGACATTGCAAAGCCTCGTGGAAGATTCAGAATATGGTGGTCGTGCGTTCAGTTAATCAAATCGCGTATGAGCTTTGGAAAGAGTAAGTTAACATGTCGGTCTTAGAGCATGCCAAGGCATTCCAGGGAGTTTTGATTCGCACGATGGCGACAATGGCAGTTATCGCATATCGGGCGATGTTTCACTTTCAGAGGAGATAGTTAGTTGCTATCCGAGAACAACCTCCTCTGCTCTAGAAAGCATCCTAAAGACTAGGGATATCCCTATCTGTTAGTGGACGACTTTAAATGTTTTAATGGTCCATTACCATTTTGTGCACTCTGGTGCCCCAGTATTGATTGAGGAGACAGAATGCAGCGTTCCCTACCAGCCCGGAAGGCCGTACTTCAATTCGCGGGGCTGTTCCTCGTTCTGATCTTTGCTTCGTGTGCCTATTCTCAGGCAGCATTGTTACTTGAACAACCGTACGGATTCTTCGGAACCCTCAATCCGACAGGCCACGGCGCCATTTATCTGGATCACGTCTGTGCCGATACTCCGGTACGTGTTCGCGCTTGTAACCCAGGGGAGACTGGCGTTGTCATTAGCAGGTATAAGGGCATGGCTGGCTATGACTGGATGGCAATTCCACTTATCCCCTATCTGTATGCGGTGGAAGACCCATCGACAGTGCCCGCGGAAGCAATCCCGGAAACTGTGGCCCACTTGCGCGATCACTACCGCGAGACTCATCTTGGAGAATTAGGCCAGTCCCTTCCCAGAGGGAATTTCTTCAAGGCCGGCTGGGAGCAGTTAATTGGCACTGCCTACAATCGACGCATATATGCATTTCGATTCGCCACGGATCAAGCTAGTGATAGCAAGGTCATCGATTTCCTGAATTCGCGCCCGAACCGTTCACATTTCAGCCTTTTATTTAACAATTGCGCTGACTTTGACCGCTTGATCCTTAGTATCTACTTCCCGAATACATTCGGTCGTAATATGTTCCCCGATGCAGGAATTACCACACCCAAGCAGGTCGCTCATGCACTATTGAAATACGCCAAGAAGTATCCCGAAATACAACTGACGATTATCGAGATCCCGCAGGTTCCCGGATGTCGCCACAATAGCCATGCCGTCCATGGCATCGCAGAGGCTCTCATCACCAACGGCTATCTTATTCCTATAGTCATCCTTAACCCCTATATCGCGGGCGGATTGGTGGTGGACTACCTTGTGCGTGGACGCTATCGGGTTGAGCCCAAGAACCCAATTGTTGTCAGTCCTGAACACCTCGATGCACTTCTGAATCCGATGCCACAACCCGGTCTGCAGCCGCAGTCCCTCACATATCCGACGTTGCAGTCTTCAGACGGGAATGGCATGCCTAGTCCTGCGGAATCCATGATGAGGCATCATATTCCGGTAGCCCCGCTGGTCCCGTAGTGGTGGCGAATTATCGATGAATGATGGATAGCGCTCTAGGCAGTCGCCCGATACGAAGGATAAGATCGGTATCTATGAGCACTCCGAAACCACAAAGCTTCAGCAAACACGCCAGCATTGATCCGTCGTTTCACGTTGTTACATTCGCTGCCTTGCTCTTCAATTTTGTCGCCGGAATCGTCTTTCTGGTGATGAGCTTTCACACGCAGTTGCTCTTGGGTTTGTGGATCGTCGTTCTATCCGTTGCGTTGTTCCTCATCTTCTGGAAAGTGCGCGCCTACCCGCTTAAAGTGCAGGATCGCATCATTCGTCTTGAAGAGCGCGTACGCCTTTCTGTCCTGCTACCCGAACCTTTGCAAAAGCGCATACACGAACTTACAGAGGATCAGTTGATCGGGCTGCGCTTCGCGTCCGATGATGAACTTCCTGAACTCGTCCAGTTAACTCTTGAAAAACAACTGACTCGCAGGCAGATTAAGGAGCGCATCCAGAGTTGGCGTCCAGATCACTACCGCATATAAGCGTTGTGCAGTTTCCTAATAGCTATACGCAATGAAAAAGGCCGCTAAATCTGGCGGCCTTTCTCACGCTAGCGCGGTCTCCCACTGCGTGTGGCCGTTTCTGGCCATCATTCCAGGTGGCCTTTTCTTGAACCTAGCACTCGCGGAAACACCCGGAACTCTTCGAGCTGTGGATGACTGCGGTTTCGTGGAGGGCGAAGAAATGGGGTAATTTTCGCTACATAGGGGAGGGGAGGGTCGTGTTTTATCCTGTAAGTTATTCATTCCATATCTGGTTATGCAAAATAAAGGTGTCGTTATGGGACGATTTACCGTGCTTTTGTGCATGTTTTGAACGCTTCTTGCGAGCAAAATCTGTGCCGATCGGGTGGGTGTGGGTGGTCATGGTTTGAGTGTGCCTGATTGGTGGGTAATTTTGCACAGGGTGATATCGGGGGGTTGGAGGCTCAGGACGTTGCCGAAGGGGTCGTTGACTGGGTACGTTGAACCGGGCTACGTTGCAGGCTACTTTTTGTGTCGCAGGTGTGGTCGCTAGTGCCCTGAGTCGGAGGTTCGATGCAGCGGTCAAGGGATGCGGCAAGGCTTAGGTCGCTGAAAAGCAGATCCTTCACTGTGTTCAGGATGACAAAACATACGAGACAAACATTAGATTCGGGACACTAGAGCGATTTCAGAGTACATGCAGCCGTTTGTGGCTGTCATTCAAGGTGGGTTTTTCTTGAAGGAAAAAGCCACTCAGCGTTCAGGTTTCGGGATACGGCAACTGTGGAACCGCTGTAGCGCTGGGCAATGAAAAAGGCCGCTAAATCTGGCGGCCTTCCTCGGGCTTAGTCAATTTACTTCTTATCCAGCCACTCCTCGTAGGGCCCCTTGTGGTCCTCGATCTTGCCGTGCTCGAAGTTCCACAATCGCGTGCCCACTTCTTCAAGCAGATCCTGGTCGTGCGTAACAAGAAATACTGTCCCCTCATAACGCTGCAGAGCGATATTCAGTGCATTGATCGACTCAAGATCGAGATGGTTCGTGGGCTCGTCGAGGATAAGAATATTCGGCTTCAGCAGCATCAACCGACAAAAGAGCAAACGCGCCGTTTCTCCGCCTGAGAGCGCCTTGGTTGGCTTCAATCCCTCTTCGCCGCTGAACAGCATCTGCCCCAGCAATCCGCGAATCTCCTCGCGTGTCACCTTCGGGTCATACTGATGGAGCCAATCTGAAACGGTCATGCCGTGCTGAATGATCCCTGAAACATCCTGCGGAAAATACCCGATGTGCGCCTCGTGTCCCCACTTGACATTGCCTGCATCCAGCACGAAATCCTTGTCACCTTCGCCTGGAACGTTCGCCAGCAGCGACTTAAGCATGGTCGTTTTGCCCACGCCGTTGCGTCCCATCAGGCAGACCTTCTCGCCGCGCATCACCGCGCCACTGAAGCCCTCGATAACTACCTGATCGCTGTACGTTTTGCGGACGCCCTCAAACTCCAGAGTGTGCTTGCCGCTCGGACGCAACTGATCAAACTTGATAAACGGTCGCTGAATGTTTGACCGCGAAAGCTCAGCCGATTGCAGTCGCTCTACTTCTTTTTTACGGCTCGTCACCTGCGTCGAACGCGTACCGGCAGCAAATCGCGCAATGAACTCATTCAATTGCGCTACCTTCTTCTCGCGTTGCTCGTTCTGTGCCTCCAGCTGCGAACGAATCTGCGTCTTCGCCACCACCATATCGTCATAGCCGCCGGTGTAGGTGATGATCGTCTGGTAGTCGATATCAGCGGTGTGCGTCGTCACGCCGTTCAGAAAATGCCGATCGTGCGAAATCGTGATGACGGTCCCCTGAAACCCATTCAGGAACTCTCTAAGCCAGTGAATCGACTCCAGATCAAGATGGTTTGTAGGCTCGTCCAGCATCAGAGCTTCAGGTTTGCCAAACAGTGCCTGTGCCAGCAGTACACGCACCTTCTGACCACCCTGCAACTCACTCATCTTGCGTTCATGTAGTTCATCGGGAATATCGAGCCCCTGCAGCAGCACTGCCGCGTCGCTTTCGGCCGTGTAGCCGTCTTCGTCGCCAACCACGCCTTCAAGTTCTCCCAGTCGCATCCCGTCTTCATCTGTCAGTTCGGCCTTTTCGTAGATGCGATCACGCTCTTCAAGCGCTGCCCACAGCGGTCCATTGCCCATGATCACTGTGTCGATCACACGGTAAGCGTCAAATGCGAACTGATCCTGGCGCAGAATTCCGAGCTTGCGCGGACGCACCACAGACCCCTTCTGCGGTTCAAGTTCGCCAGTCAGGATTTTCATGAAGGTAGATTTGCCTGCGCCATTCGGCCCTGTAAGGCCGTACCGCCGCCCGGGCGTAAAGCTAACGCTCACGTCTTCGAAAAGAACCTTTGAGCCGTAGCGCATCGTCACATTGCTGACACTGATCATGTACTGTTTTTCCGTTTTTCATCGGCAAGTTTAACCACACTGCGGCGTTGCCGCGGTGGGCTCTCAAGCCAAAAATTTGTCACACGAGTGGGGCCGCCTAAAGCTAACTGTCCCAGAGAATTCCGCATCTATAGTTTCTCACATTAGTTCCTGACGACAAATTCCGCACCCTCATCCCATCTGCCATTTCATAAGCGGATATACTGATCCCATGTTGCGCTGGATCACAATTGTGGTCATCATCCTCGCTCTCGCGACGCTGATTCAACCCTGCGGCAGCGCCAACGCGCATCAATACCAGTGCTGTGCGCCCTCTCAATCAGTCTCTGTCCCGGATTGTTGCCAGAGTGTCGCACCAAATCCAGCGACGGCCCCAGTTTCCGGCCGTCCATTCTGTGTGACTGCTGAGGGCACCTCGCTGGCCGCTGTCGCGCCACCGCACCAGTCGAAAGTCCTGGCTTCCGGATTGAGAACAGCCAGCGCTCCGGTGCGCCCACCCGCGACAATCCTGAGAACCTGATCCTCGAACAACGCCAGTTCTTTTGAGCGGTGCCTTAGGGCGCAGGCTCGTGTGCGCATTCGAAAGCTGCTCCCCCGGCAGGAGGATCGATGTTTCCCCGCGTAGTTATTCCTATTCTTTTTGCACTCATATCCGTATCTATTGAAGCCCAGACGAATATGCCTCCCGATACGAAAGCGGAGGGTCAGACAAGCATGTCCATGAAGATGAATATGGGAGACCCAACCAGCACACTCACCGAAAACGTCCTGCGCCACACGACTTCCGGCACGAGCCTGGAACCGAACTCCACCAACCCTCCAATGCTCATGAAGATGCGTGGCAACTGGATGCTCATGCTTCACGGCCAGGCTGCCATCGTTGAACAGCAGCAAATGGGCCCACGCGGGCACGACAAGCTATTTTCCGCCAACTGGATTATGCCGATGGCGATGCACACAGACGCACACGGCCAACTGACTCTACGCACAATGTTCAGCCTGGAGCCAGCAACGATCTCTGGTCGCTACTATCCGGAACTCTTCCAGCAAGGCGAAACCGCCTTTGGTAAGCCCATCGTCGACGGCCAGCACCCCCACAACTTCTTCATGGAAATCGCCGCTCTCTACGACTTCAGAGTTGGTGAGCAGTCCCTGCTCTCCATCTATGCCGCGCTGGTCGGCGACCCAGCACTCGGCCCGGTCGCCTTCCCCCATCGTGCCTCAGCAGCGGAAGATCCACTAGCCCCGCTGGGTCATCATCTCCAGGATTCAACCCATATCGCCGACGACGTATTAACCGGCGGTCTCACATGGCATAAAGTACATTTGGAAGCATCAGGCTTTCACGGCCGTGAACCTGACGAGAATCGCTGGCACATCGAAGTTGGTGGCCTGGACTCCTGGTCTACACGTCTGGCCATTGCCGCGACTAAAGACTGGACAGCGCAATATTCCGTCGGTCATCTGCACTCGCCGGAAGCACAACATCCCGATGAGGACGTGCTACGCCAGACAGCATCCATCGCCTATCATCACTCCTGGCGGTCAGCCACTTTGGACGCGCTCGCCCTCTGGGGGCGCAATCACTCCATCGGAACTCCGATTGACAGCAATGGTTACCTCTTCGAGGCCACTTCCCACATTCACAGCCGTGACTCGATCTGGAGCCGCATAGAGGATGTGGACCGTACAACTGACTTGCTCGGCGCCTCCGCTCCTCCTGAGGAGTCCGTCATCGGACGTGTGCAAGCCTACACAGCTGGCTATGCCCACCGTCTGTACGGCAATGGCTGGCTTACTAGCGAACTGGGCGCGCAAATTACCCCGTACTCCACGCCTGCTCCACTGCGTTCGCAGTACGGCGACCACCCTTTGGGGGTGGCCGTCGTTCTCAACATTCATCTTGGCAAATGATTCAGCCGAAGCCTCCGCATCAGTCGCGAGGCCTCTGTTTTTGTTGGGCCAGCACGACCTCCAGATTGACGGCAAAGAAATCATGTCCGAAAACAGTCGGATGGTGAGTGTCCCAGAACAAGGTGTGGTCCGGATCGCTGCATACCGTCGTGGTCAAACAGGGAGTCGTGATGTCCGTAAATCCAAAGTGTGTCGGATCTGCTTTGACGGAGTTAATCAGACTAAAGACGTCCAATCGGAGAATATGAATACCTTCCAGAAATTGCTCAAATCCAAGCAAATCATTCAGCCACTGATTGGCAGCTACCACTGCCCTGTGATCAAAATCCGCGTTTGCCTGGCCTGCGGGCAGCAGACCCACGTCGAAGAGATTCGGGATGACAAAATGTTTCGCGCCGGCGCGTCGTAACAATAACTCGCTCTCGGCAAGCGCAAGTGCAATCTGAAAGCCCAACGCCTCCGGAGACCCGCCCGTCGCATCCAGAATGTCATTGCCGCCACCCTCCAGGATGTAAAGGGCTTTAGGATCAGCCTTGCCGCCATGCTGACTTAGATACAGCTCAACCTGCTGCGGCACACTTGGAATTGTTCCGCCAGGAATAGACTGTGGGGCAGTAGCGAACGCTCCGCCGAATGCATAATCTGTTCCGCCAGCAAGTGAGGGTTTCATCGGGAGTCCGAGGCTTCCGGCAACGCGTTCTATCCAAATTGGACCATTTGAAAAGCGGCCGTTGTAATACGGAAACGGTGGCTCAGCGCCTGCCGTCGCCAGAAAGATGTTACCGACATCGCAGTAACTGTCGCCGAAGACATAGATGTTGTCATAGCTAATAGTTGCAGCCGAGGCAAGTTCACTCATCAGGCCGATTGAAGTGAAAATCGCCAGAAACCAGAGAGTTTTTCGCATAGAATTCCCCCTGTTGATTTTCTCTAAAACATCTTGCATTCAGAGTGGGAGGATGCTAGCTACTATGCCAATTACTGTCAACAGATTTGTTATGGGGAAGTGAGAGCGGAGATATATCTAACCCCAGATTGCAGTAACTAAATAATTCGTAACAAACGCCGCGCCGTATGCCAGCACCAGCATGTAGATAAACTGCACCGCAGGCCACTTCCAGCTATTCGTCTCGCGGCGCACCACGGCAATGGTCGATGTGCACTGAAGTGCGAAGGCAAAGAACACCATGAGTGCCACGGCTCCGCCCAGTGGCAGATCGTGGTGCAATGCAGTTTGGAGACTAAGAGTTTGCGTCTCAGGATCGGCTCCGTAGAGTGTGCCCATAGTGCCGACCATTACTTCGCGCGCCAGCACGCTCGTCAGCAGGCCGATACCGATCTTCCAGTTGAACCCGAGCGGTGCGATTGCCGGTTCAACAAAGTGGCCAAGGCGCCCAATCACGCTCGACTCAAGCTCCGGACGATGCCCGGCATGCACCGGCAGATTCGCCAGTACCCAGAGCGCCAAAGTCACGCACAGAATCACTGTTCCAGCCTGTCCAACAAAGACCCTGCCTCTGTCCATCAGCCTTAAGCCCAGCGAACGCAGCGTAGGCATCCGGTACTGTGGCAGTTCGAGAATGAAGGGGGTCTCACTCGATTTGAGAATCGAACTTTTCAACAGCCTCGCTGTCACCAGCGCTGCCAGAAATCCGATCAGATAAAGGCTCAGCATCACGACCGTCTTCAATCCGATCAATCCGCCTGCGAACGCGATGTTGGGAATAAACGCCGCAATCAGTAGCATATACACTGGCAACCGCGCTGAGCATGTCATAAAGGGAGTTACAAGGATCGTCGCCAACCGGTCGCGCTTGTTCTCAATCGTCCGCGTCGCCATAATCGCCGGTACGGCACAGGCATAGGCCGAAAGCAGTGGAATGAACGCCTTCCCATTCAGCCCGATCGATCTCATCACGCGGTCCGCGATCAGCGCTGCGCGCGCCAGATAGCCCGTGTCCTCAAGAATGCCGATAAATAAAAACAGCAGGAGAATCTGCGGCAGAAACACGAGCACGGAAGTTACGCCCTTCCACGCCCCATCCAACACCAGCGAACGGATCCATCCATCGGGCAGAAATCCAGTAACGAACGTGCCCAGCTTGGCCAGCAGATTACCCAGCCCATCGCTTAAAGGCTGGCCAATCGAAAACACAACTTCAAAGACACCAAACACCACGGCCAGAAAGAGCAGTGGGCCCCAAACCTTGTGAAGCAGGACGGAATCGACCCGTTGCGTCGCCCTGGCTGAGAGCGGCGCGCGATAGCCAGTCTTCGAACTCACCTGAGCGGCCCAACGATGCGTACTCATCGCATTGCCCAGCACGGGCAGCATCAGCTTCGGTAGTTCCGCCTTGTTGCCTTGTCGGTTGAGGAAAAGCTGAATCGCCTCCAGCCCTGTCCCTTTGCTGCCACTGATCAGGGCGACCGGAGCGCCAAGTTCCTTCGCCATCAGCAGGGGATCGACAACCCCACCACGCGTCTCCATCAGGTCGCTCATGTTGAGCAGAACCATCGTCGGTAGACCCAACGCCAGCACCGGAGCTGCCAGCATCAGCTGTCGTGTCAGATGTAAAGAATCAAGGACCAGCAACACCGCATCCGGCTTCGGCGTTCCCGGCATCTTACCGGTAAGTACCTCGACCGAAACCCGCGCATCTTCCGAATATGGGTCAAGCGAATACAGTCCTGGCAGGTCGATCAACGTCAGGTCGTCGCGGCCAATTCCGGCCATTCTGCCCATGCGCTGCTCTACCGTGACGCCAGGATAGTTGGCCACCTTCTGACGCAACCCCGTCAGCCGATTAAACAAAGTGGATTTTCCAGAATTGGGCGGCCCTATCAGAGCTATCGCGCGCAGGTCTCCGGCAGATTTTGTACCCGGGAGAGCAACAGGAGGCTCAAACGCCGGGGGTGCGCAGCACTCGCTCATCGAACGGCCTCAGCCAGCTCTGTTTCCACTTCGAGTTGCCCCTCTCGAACAGTTTGCGAAGCGGACTCTGCTGCGTGAATTGTCTCAGGCGACGGCAACCTGACTCGAATAGCCTTAGCAGTTTCCCGGCGCAGCGCAATCTCGATTCCATCTACGGAATAAACTGTTGGATCGCCAACGGGCGCACGATGGACCACTTTTACCCTGGCATCAGGCACAAAGCCCATATACATCAAGTGATTTTCGACGCCAGGGGGCAAATCAAGTGCCACAAGCACTCCGCTTTCGCCCACTCCGAGATCGCTTAAGACTCGCAACCGCACTCCAGAATTTCGCCCCAAGTCACGAAAGAAGGGGGAGAACTGCGACCAGATCAGTCGTACTTCAGTATACGACTCATTCGGTCTGGTTTGCAAAGAGAGCTCTTGTTGCGAGCTCTCTATAGAATCCCGCCAGCGAAGCCGGGTTTCGGCCTCGCTCGCTTCATGGGATACCGCTCTCCGTTGTGGGTTGGTAAATTCATACTAGAGGTCGCCCCGGTCAGAGGCACTTCCCCATGCAGGGAAATCATCTACAACTTCCTTGCAATTACTCCCCGGAGCCTGCACGGCCACAGTCGTATCCATTATCGAAATCTATGGAGTAAATTGCTGCTATGGACTTCGCAGCTTTCAAAGCCTCGGGGCAATTGGACACCCCGCCTGCCGGGCTCTCTGCGCCGCTGGAAGCCCTCTGGTGGGACGCGAAAGGGAATTGGTCCTACGCCCACGGGCTCGTCGACGAACTCGAAACTCCCGAAGCGATGGCCGTTCATGCCTATCTGCACCGCAAAGAAGGTGAACAGTCGAACGCCGACTACTGGTATCGCCTTGCAGGACGAACCTATCATCGACGCGACTTAGCGGAAGAATGGGCAGTTCTGGTCGAGGGCTTGCTAGCTCGTCATG
>Ga0206936_1190_pt1 | contig 15782 bp, 15 predicted proteins | sample Alteio_BWOrgHeat_14_FD_152922 | JGI IMG/M metagenome (GOLD analysis project Ga0206936, IMG submission 152922) | Enriched cells from forest soil in Barre Woods Harvard Forest LTER site, Petersham, Massachusetts, United States -... | ecosystem: Environmental > Terrestrial > Soil > Temperate forest >... | reverse complement strand
CGCAGGGCCCATGGAGTCTGAGCGCAGCAACTCAATCGAAATCCCAATTTGTGGCGTACCCGCAGAATCGCGGACCACACCGGCAATCGAGCCCGCGCCAGTCCCGGTCGCCGCCGCAAAAGCTGATTCGGCGGACGACAGACTTCCCAGAACCCCCAGCGTGGTACACGCTACTACGAATTGGAAAGCGATACGCTTCACGGTTGGTCGTTTTTCGAAATACGCCCTGAAGCACTCCTCAAATTGCAAAACCATCGGTCAACCAGATCAGTAGCCCAGTTATACCGTTCGTAGGGGGGTACACCCTATTCCACGACAAAAGGGGCTGATTGCGCAATCTCTTGTTTTGAAATTGCATCATTAATTCGAATCGTCATCTTGTATTTGCCCGGCTGCAACCCGGCCAGCGCCACGCTCCGCTCCATCGTCAGTTGATCGCTGTGCGCACTCAGGTTCTTCGATTCCTCGCTTGTCTCCAGCAATACCTTGTCTGACGTTGTGTCGCGGATTTCGTAAGTCACCGTTGCCGAATTGCTCTTTGTCTTGTCGTCCATGCCCAGGTTATAGACCTGCATCCAGCAATTCAGCTTCTGGTCGCGTTTGAACTTCACCGGGGTCGCCGGGTTCTCGCTCACACGTGGCCGAACGTAAGTGTTGCCGATAATGAAGTTACCCGTGCCAATCGTCTGGCTGGGAACGGCATACATCGTGTCCGCCAGGATCAGGGTCGAGGTGCCCAGCTTTTCATCGTCAAACTTCGGAACGATGAGGCTCTTGCCGTAGATACCCAGGTGATCCGGATTATTGACGTCTTTGATCGCGATATCGATGCGATAGTTGCCCGGGCGAAGCGGCAGCGCCTTCCAGTACACCGACTGTTTTTCCAGCGTCTTCTGCAGTAATTCGGCCGGCTGGGTGATCTCAACCGTGTCTTCAAAGGTCTGAACGGTCTTGTGCGTAATGGTCGAAACCTTGCCCAGAATGTTCACTACACCCTTGGCCACGCCATCCTTGGTGGTAAACGTCACATCCTTGTTCTTGATCTGGAGGGTAACCGGCACCAGCACCGTATCTTCGGTTACTTTGACGAAATCAGTCCGCACATCAAACGGGAAGATCGGACCGGAGAGCATCTTCTTCTCTGAAATAAAGGCTTCCAGATCCTTGAACTTCACCGGAGGAGGAGCAAATACCTTCGCGGCGAGTTCGATGCGGTCGAACTGTTTTCCCTGTTGCCCTGAGGCCAGGGGTCCGGTGCCCAGACTCTCGAGACCGCCCCTGAAGCGGTCAGCCTTCTTGGCCTGTCCCATCTGCTCGTACATCGTCTCGCCTGCACCCGGAACATGCAGCAAAGCGTCTTTCTCTGAGCGATCGATCGTGAAGTGATAATCCCCGCACTGGCAGGTATCCACAAATTCGAGATCGATGTTGTCGCCCACACCTTCGAGGTAGCGATAGTGCCAGATTTCAAAAGGAAAGGTCGAGGTTTCGCCGCCGCCTTCGTCAAAAGGCCGCTGATAGCTGCCGCCTGAAGGGTGCGAGTCAATCGAGTCCGGCTTGCCGAAGGAGATGTAAATATGGCCGCGGTCTGTTTTCCAGCCCGGCTTGCCGGCTGCAAAGTGTTCGTTGGCGTACGCGATGCGCCGGTAGTGCTCCTCGCGGAACTCGTTTTCCGGCGAGTCTGGATTGGGATTGCGGCGCAGCCAGAACTGCTCGATGAAGGCGTCCCGCTCCTCATCGTTGCTCAGGCTCTTGAAGGCCTTGGTTTCCTCGTCGGAGATAATCCACGCTACATCCTGATTGAGCCAAGACCTGTAAGTGTCCGAAATTTCAATCTTCAATCGCTTCTGCCGGCTGAACCTCTGCTTGTCCGTGAGAGGCCTCTTCAGCGGATCAGCCTCGTCCCCTGGCTTGTCCAGTTTCGTACGGTTCGCGTCGTCCGTAGGCGCTGGCGCCGCTCCCGCCTGCGGTGTCGCAGGCTCCTGCAGTCCAGCCGCCCAGGCGTTCGAGGGCGCCCCTCCCAAAAACGACAAAGGAGCAAGCGTCAGCAAGCCCATTCCTACAGCAAATACCACCGACCTGCCAGATGCCACACGTACCGTCTGCTTCATATCCTGACTCATTTTCTGGACCAACTCCTGCCGTCACTATTCTACGGTTGCGCAATGGCCGGGGCAAGGACGACGGGTGCCTGTTGGACCCCAAACTGAAAAAAACGTCACCCCCGCAGACCATCAAAAAGAGGCCGGTCTGCTATCCATCCCTCCGCATCCGGCCCCTGCCACCGTCCTGTAACCCCTGAACACTGTGCATTGGCTCCTGTTCACTCCATTTTCCGGGAACCCTTGGACGTCCAATTGCGTACACTGTGAGCGGAGATATCCTCAAAGCAATCAAGTTATGAAAAAAGTCATTATCAGTGTCCTGGTAATCCTCGTAGTTGTCGCCGGCGTGCTCCTGATGGTCTATCGGGCACAGTCCGGATACACCACCGTGCTCACCGCCAAAGTCGCCCGGCAGGATCTGGCGACCGTAATCAGCGGCACCGGACAGATCAAGCCCAAGACCTACGTAAACGTCGGCGCAACCTCCTTCGGGCGCATCACCCACCTCGAAGTGAAGGAAGGCGACCACGTCAAGAGGGGTCAGGTCCTCGCACGAGTTGAGAATGTTCAACCTACGGCAAACGTTGACGCCCAGCAGGCCATGATTTCCTCGTCCAAAACGGACGTAGCTTCGTTCGTCGCCGCAGAGAAAACTGCCGAGGCCAACGTGGAGCATGCCAAGGCTGACCTGGAACAGAAGCAGCTTGACTGGGATCGCGCAAAGAGCCTTTATCAGCAGCAACTGATCGCCAAGCAGGACTTCGACGCCAAGAAGGCTGCGTACGATCTGGCCGTCGCCACGCTCGCTCAGTCGAATGCAGCCGTCGTTCAGTCCAAGGCGCAGACTGAGTCGGCCAAGGCCAAGGTCACCAACAATCAGTCCATCCTGCGGTCCAATCTCGACGCGCTCGACAAGACGGTCTCCGTCGCGCCGTTTGACGGCATTGTGACCAACCTGCCTGTGCGCGAGGGTGAAACCGTCGTCGTCGGCATCCAGAACGCCGAAGGCTCCACGCTGATGACCCTTGCAGACATGAGCGTCATCACCGCCGAAGTCAAGGTGGACGAGACGGACATCGTCAACGTGCAGCTCGGTCAGCCCGCGGACATCACGGTCGATGCTCTTCCCGGCCGCACCTTCAAGGGCCACGTAACCCTGGTCGGCGATCAGGCCATCCTGCGCTCCACCGGTATCGCCACGTCGCAATCGACCACCGGCACCGAAGAAGCCAAGGATTTCAAAGTCGTCATCACCCTTGACGTTCCCGACGACGCGCTTCGTCCCGGCCTCTCGACTACCGCGAAGATCACCACCGCGCACAAGGCCAATGTCCTGACGCTCCCAATCCAGGCGCTCACCAACCACGTGCCCGAGACGCTCGACGCCAATGGCAAGCCGGTTGTTTCGAACGTCTCTCTTCCTTCGGGCACCAAGCCTCCCGCCCCTGTTCAGGGAGTCTTCGTGGTGAAGGAACAGAAAGGCAAGAAGCCGCGCGCCGTCTTTGTCCCAGTGACAACCGGCATCACCGGCGCCACCGATATCGAAGTGCTTTCCGGTCTGCAAGAAGGGGAAGAGATTGTCACCGGCCCCTTCAAAACTCTGCGCGCACTCAAAGGCGGAGCACTGCTGAAGCGCGACGATGCCAAACCCACTGCGGCTACACCTGCGTCCTGACGCTGACGTTGTCCGAGCGCAGGCTATAGGGACAAGCTGGCAGGTTTAAGAAGACCGGCAGGCTTTATGCTTTTGAATGGGCGAGCCTTTGGCCGCCCAACACGGCGAAATTAAGTTGGTGGGGCATTTGCCCCTGAGGAAATCAGAATGGCTTCAAATATCGTCAGCCCTGTCGAGACAGTCGTCGGCACCCAGTCGAAACGCGACATGATCGTCGTCGAGGATCTCTGGAAGACCTACGACATGGGCTCCGAGCAGCAGGTCAGCGCGCTGCGCGGCATCTCCCTGCATATCAAGGACAACGAATACGTCGCCATCATGGGACCCTCCGGCTCCGGCAAATCCACGTTCATGAACCTGATCGGCTGCCTCGATTCTCCTTCGAAGGGCAACTACTGGCTCAACAACCAGCTCGTCAGCGCGCTAGATGATGACGAACTTGCACGCATCCGTAACAAGGAAATCGGCTTCGTTTTCCAGACGTTCAATCTGCTGGCGCGCGCCTCAGCGCTGCATAACGTCGAGCTGCCGCTCATCTACAACGGCACCCCCGCCGCCGAACGGCTCGAGCGTGCCAAGGAGGCTCTCCACAACGTCAACCTGGACGGCCGCATGCACCACAAGCCGAATGAGCTCTCCGGCGGCCAGCGCCAACGTGTAGCGATTGCTCGCGCCCTGGTCAACCGCCCCTCGATCATCCTGGCCGACGAACCTACAGGCAACCTCGATTCCAAAACCGGCGTCGAGATCATGGCCCTCTTCGACGAACTGCAGGCCAAAGGCAACACGATCGTCCTCGTTACCCACGAACCGGACATTGCCGAATACGCCCACCGCGTAGTCCACATCCGCGACGGTGAAATTGCCTCTGACGAACCATCTAAGCGCTATCGCTAAATTCGGCTCTAATTAAACCAACAAATCCGGTCCCATCCTTTCTAGTCCCATCCTTGAAGCAGCTTCATCGCGGCGAGGGTGGGATTTTCTGCAGGTCATCGACTCCCCCGCTCCGTTCCCGACTCGCTGCTCCGAGTTTCGCGCTCTCTCAAGTTCCCCGCCGCCCGGACGATAAACGTCTCAGAAGCACTCAATCCCCCAAGGCCGCCATTGGGCAGCCCACGCGGCAATCATGCTAAATGGCTCACAGTCGCTTTCGCAGCTTGACCCTTCGCACTCCGCCGGCACCTCGACGGATCGGAGGGAAAGCTGCGAATTCGACCCTCCGCCGTTTATCTGTGTAAGCTCTACCCTTCGCCGCCTGCTGTTACAGGCTGAGATCGCCCTTCCCCGTCTCCATGTCGCCTCTCTCGACGGCGAACCGGGCAGCGGCAAGCATCTCTTTGCGCAGACAATCCATCGCCACTCCTCTCTCGCTGCGCTGCCATTTCTCCGCCGCGACGCCCGCGAATGGCTGGCGACCGAGGCCGACACCGCGTCTCTCACAGGCACTCTTTATCTCGACCGCGCAGATCTGCTCGCGTCAGCCGGGCAGGGCCTGCTCCTCAGCTTCGTCAAGACGTTGCAGGATGCGGCGCCGCCGCGCTTCCTGCTTCTCGTCTCTTCGCAAAGCTCGCTGCGCGCGCTGGCCAGCCAGGGCCTCTTCCTTCCGGACCTTGCTTTCCGCCTGACCGCCGTGCGCTTTCCCGTGCCGCCGCTCCGCGACCACCGTGAAGATATCGCGCCGATCACCCAGGCGCTGATCGACCGCATCTGCCACCGTTACCAGCAGCCCATCGCTGTCCTCTCCCCAGGAACGCTGCCTCGTTTGCTCCAGCACACATGGCCCGGCAACGTGCGCGAACTTGCTTGTGTCCTCGAATCCTCCATTCTCGACTCAACTACCGGCGTGATTCGCCCCGCCAATCTCGACCTGGCTTTGTCCCAGCATCAGCAAGGGCCAGCCTTCGCTGCCAACCCACTTTCGGGCTCAGCGGCAATGCCCGAAGACCTCACCCTCGATGCCGTCATTCACCGCCACATCCAAGTTGTTCTCGGTCTCAATCGAGGCAACAAACTCCGCGCCGCACGGCAGCTCGGCATCAGCCGCTCCACGCTGTATCGCCTTCTCGCCGGCGGACCCACAATTGCCTCCTGACGCGCCCACGAAAAATCCGTCCGCCTGAACTGCGCGTTCTGTAACGTGAATTGAAACGGCGTAGTCTAATTGCTGAGTAAGGGAATTCGCGAAGGAGCGAGTCTTGAATCCCGCTCTCGCGTGCCTGCCCCTGAGGTTTTCCATGCTTATCCGCAAACCAGACCCTATCTCCGGCTCCAACATTCCGTCCTCAGAAATCACCCCCAAGCAGAAATGGCTCAACCGCCGCAGCTTTCTGACCGGCAGCGCGGCCGCTGGAGCGGTGGCCCTGGGAGCGAATCGGATCGCCGACGTGCTCTCCCCATCCGTTTCCGCACTCGCCGCCGGCAAGCTCGACACCGTCAAGAGCCCTCTCACCACCACCGGCGAAGAGCTGACCACCCTGCACGACATCACCAACTACAACAACTTTTACGAGTTCGGCACTGACAAAGGCGACCCCGCGAAGAATGCCGGAGGACTGCCCACCCGCCCCTGGAGCATTAAAGTCAGCGGCCTCGTCAACAAGCCTCAAACTTTCGACATCGAGCAGATCCTCAAGCTCCATCCCCTCGAAGACCGCACCTATCGCTTTCGCTGCGTCGAGGGCTGGAGCATGGTCATTCCCTGGGTTGGCTATTCGCTCTCTGAACTGATCAAGCAATGCGATCCGCAGCCCAAGGCAAAGTATGTCCAGTTCCTCAGCTATTTCAGCGGCAAAGTAGAAAAATGGGCTCCCTTTGGCTACAACTGGCCTTACTCCGAAGGTCTGCGCATGGACGAGGCGATGAATCCGCTCACGCTGCTCACCGTCGGCCTCTACGGCGACGTGCTGCCCAATCAGGACGGCGCCCCTGTCCGCCTCATTGTTCCCTGGAAATACGGCTTCAAATCCGCCAAGTCCATCGTTCAGATCAAGTTTGTCGAAAAGCAGCCCCCGACCACGTGGAACGACCAGGCCCCTAACGAATACGGCTTCTACTCCAACGTCAATCCCGACAAAGACCACCCACGCTGGAGCCAGAAAACAGAACGCCGCATAGGCCAGCCTTTCTACGCTCAGCGGCACCCCACGCTCATGTTTAATGGCTACGGAGATTTCGTGGCCTCGATGTACAACGGCATGGATTTGAAGAAGAACTTCTAACTGTTGCGTATCAAGAATTCTCTAGCGTTGGTGCGGGTTTGCGTGTTCGACGGTTCAGCCAACAGCCCTCATTTTTGAGCGAAAGAAATCTACAAATCGTCTGCCAAGTAGCTGGAGACATTTCCACTATGTCGGAGTCAACTCAATCCTCGACACGCCCGTTCAAGCGGTTTGCTCCAATAGGAGCAATGCTCCTGATCACAATGGGAACATTCAGTTTTCTGCAATTTCCGCTGTACGCCCGGCATTTCGCAGCGCTGGGTGACAAGCATGCCGAACTTGTGCTTGCCCTCTGGCCGTTTTGGGAAATCACGGGAGTCCTTTGCCTGTCGGCTGCTGCGATCTTGATTTACCGGATGAGAAAGGACTCCGATGATAGTCCCGTGATCGTAAATGTGGTGGTTTCCGGAACGATAGCGCTTGCAGGAGTTGCCGTCGAGATAATGGCTCTCATGGTGGTTGGATATGTCTGGCACTATCTGACGCGGCATGCGATTCGAATCAATCATTGAAACGCCAGACGATTCTCAGTCCCCGCAGCAGTTGTGTCACCATAAGAACGCTCCAATGAACAAGCCCTCTCTCATCACGCTGAAAGTCCTTGTCTGGATTGCGTGCCTTTATCCCGTCGCGATGCTGGTATACGGTGCCGTCACTAACAATTTAGGTCCCGACCCGACGAAGACCATCACGTTCTCGACTGGCCTCGCAGCCTTGCGTCTGTTAATCCTCTCGCTGGCTATCACACCGTTGCGCAAGGTGTGGTCAAGGCTTAGCTGGCTCATCAAGTTCCGACGGCTGCTGGGGCTCTTCGCCTTCTTTTACGCTTCGCTGCACCTGCTCACCTACATGGGCCTCTACTCGTACTGGGACCCGCATGTCATGGTTCAGGATGTGTTAAAGCGCCGCTTCATCACAGCAGGAGTAACCGCATGGCTGCTGCTCGTCCCGCTGGCGCTGACCTCTACGACAGGTTCGATTAAGCGCCTCGGCGGAAAGCGCTGGCAGCAGCTTCACAAGCTGGTTTATTTATCTGTCTGCCTAGGTCTGCTGCACTACTGGTGGCAGGTGAAGAGTGGCGTTACGACTCCGCTTGGCCTCACTGTGGTCATGGCAATCCTGTTTATCGCCCGGCCGGTCCTTGATCGGTGGAAGGATTGGTGGAAAGCCCGCAAGGCTCCCAAACCAGGCCTCGCCTGACGGCCGTTGCCGCATCGATTATTGCGCTGCTGCCTTGGCCACCGGAACATCCGGCTCAGCGAGTTCAACGGCGCTCATATCCGCCTGCACCGTCAATGGCATTTCGACGTCGCCGTAACTCCGCAACGACTTCTCTTCGGTGATATTGCTGTTGAACTCATGCTTCTGGATCAGCTCAGTATCCTCGCCACCGCTGGCCCGCAAAATGTAGCGATCCTCCGGCACATAAGGAAACTCAAAGTTGCCATTCCGGTCGAGTTCGGCGTACTGCACTTCCTTGCGGTCGTCGGCGTACAACAGTGCCACGCGCCCTTTGTTCAATGGATGCCCGTCTCGCTTCGCCGTAACGACACCCCGCACCTGGTGGAGCCCCGCCAGAGGGATCGTCATGTCCAGGCCGCCAAGCTGTTCCCCTTCGCCAACCTCGATCAGCTTCGCGTCCTTCAATCGAAACTTGCTGCCGCTGTAGATCTTGACTTCTCCGCTGCCGCTGCCCCAGACATTGATCGAAAGGCCTCCGCCCAGCACGCCGCCCAACGCGATCTTGTCCAGCTTCATGGATGCGCTGACCACGTAGTCTCCCGGTGACACCCCGATGATGGAGTAGCGCCCACGATCGTCGGTCGTAGTCTCCGCGCCAAACAGCCCGGCTCCCGAAATCAGGACGCCATCCACAGCGGTGATGCTCCCGTCCCTGTCCTTGTGCAGCAAATGAATCCAGAGATGAATCGCCGGACTGCCATCGTCGTACAGCACGGTCCCGCTCAGCTCCGAAGCATGGTCGAGACGCAGATTAGTCTGGGCTACCTGGTTCGGCTCCACGTTGACCGTAGGCACCGACTTCAGCATGGCCTTCACGGTCTCATTGGTCATCTTTGCGAGGTCTTCTCGATCAAAGCGCGACAGCGGTCCCATATACCCCGGCAAAAGTCCCACGACAAAGTAACGCCCTGTCGGCACCTTTTCGACGACGAATCGGCCTTCAAGGTCGGTTGTGGCTGTGGAGTTCATCAGGTCGCCATCGGGCATCTTCTTGATCGGACCTGCTTTTTCTTCCGGTACCCGCTCCAGCGTCACCACAGCAAAACGCGCCGGGGCGTTTGTGTCCGCGCAAGTCACCGTCCCGGTGACAGTGCCGGTTAACGGCTCAGATTTTTTCCCGCCCTGACCAGCTGCAGCCATAGAAAGCCCGGTCAGCACGACCGCCAAAAGCCAGTTGAGAGGATTAGCCATCAGTCCCCCACGAGACGAAACTCTATATCTATATCAATATCAATGCCGTCAACTTCAGCCTCAAACAACTCGGCCACGGGGGCAAAGCTTCGCCGATGCATCTCCGTAATTCCCAGCCGCAGCAGTGCTGCCTTATGTTCCGGCGTTGAATACCCCTTGTTTCGCGCCAGCCCATACCCCGGATACTGCCCGTCCAACTCGCAAAGCAGCCGGTCGCGATGTACCTTGGCAATCACGCTGGCCGCTGCGATCGACAAACTCCGCGCGTCCCCCTGCACAATCGTCGTCTGCCTGCATACGGCATCGATCTTCTGGTTGCCATCGATCAGCAGATGATCCGGCTCGCACCCTCGCTGGCGCAGACCCTCGACGGCAATTTTCATCGCCAGCCGCGAAGCCTGCAGGATGTTGATGCGATCGATCGTCCGCACATCCACCTCGGCCACCGACCAGGCCACGGCCGCTTCGCGTACCCGCGCATCGAAGTGCTCCCGCTCTTCCTCGGTCAGCTTCTTCGAATCGTTCAGGCCCTCGAAATGATGGAGGAATTCGTCTCCAGCAGGCAGCACCACCGCGGCCGCAACCACCGGCCCAAACAGGGGCCCACGGCCTACCTCGTCCACTCCGGCCACCAGCCTCGCGCCCCCGGCACGCGCCGCCAGCTCAAACTCCCAGCTGCAAACCCAGTCGCAGACCTCATCCGCTTCCAGTTCCATCTGTTCCGCCGCAAGCCTCGTCAGCCGCTGAGCCTTTGTCTCCCGGGGCTTTTCGGCGCGCGCCGCAGCTTTGAGCCGGCTCGCTCTTATCGTTTTGCTCGAATCAGCCTTAGATTTTTCGCGAGGAGCCATGGACACAGTATAGGAATAGACGAGCCCCGCCTGTCGTCAGCATCCGTGGAAAACAGGCACGAGAAGCCTCTAGACATAGAAAGGCCCCGGCTTTCGCCGGGGCCTTTCGCAAATCGAAGCTCAATGTCCGGGGGACTTAAGCCTTGTCGCGGGCAACTTCCTTCATGCGGGCAGCCTTGCCGCGCAATCCGCGAATGTAGAACAGCTTAGCCCGGCGAACCCGGTAGCTGCGAACCTTCTCAACCTTGTCCACAACCTTGGAGTTGAAGGGGAAGATGCGCTCCACACCCTGGCCAAAGCTCATCTTGCGCACAGTAAACGAGCCCTCGGGGCCGTTCTTGATCGCGATCACCAGGCCCTCAAAAGCCTGGAGGCGCTCTTTTTCGCCTTCCTTGATCTTAACCTGCACACGAATCTGGTCACCGGCCTTGAACGCCGGCAAATCGGTACGCTTCAGCTTATCCGCCAAGCGCTGCATTACGGGATGAATCGACATAGCTAGCTTCCTGTTTGCTGTTCCAGCTTGAACTTTTCTGACTCTGAACTCAGAATTTCCAGTTTATCAGAGAATTCACTTTCCGCCCAAACAACCGACGGGCAACTACTGCGATTCTCCCGGTTTCTGTGCAGAAAACATCTCCTGCGCCGGGAACCAATCCCTTGCCATTGCGTACTGTTTAATGACGGAGGTTCCCCGTGAATACCACTCCAGTAAACGCGAGCTTCGCCCGGCCAAACTATCTGGCTCTTTCCCTGATTGCCGCCCCATTTGTGATCTTCGCCGCACATGTCGCATGGCTTGTCGTTCCCATCGTTCTACAGCAAGTTGTTCCCGAAGTTGTGCGCACTGTCATCGCTTCAAACTGAACGCTCAACCGCCGCCCGTTCTTGTGCTCGAAGCAGCGCTTGCCTCAAACCCAAGGTCGTGGGATGCCTGGGTTGATAAAGCCCAACCTCTCCCCACCCGGAAGCCGAATCTTCGTAATCGAACCCCACCGAGCAGTGGCTTCACCTCTGCTCGCTGACATATACCTGCATTACGTCTTCGATCTATGGCTGATGTCTGGCGCAAGACAAATAGCCCCAGAAACCGCTATGCCGGAGGATGATGCGGCACCACAACACTGTGGGGTTGCGACGGATAGCGCCGCGCGTTCCTAAAGAATTGTTTTCTCTTCGCAACTGATACCCAGATCTCGGGTTCAACCCGTCAGAACGGCAGCCAGCGGACTAATCGAGCTTCCGGAACGCAGTAGGTCAAGTATGTCCGTCAAGCTGGCTGTCACATCTCACTCTTAATTGTTTCGACTGGAACTTTCCCGGCGCCCAGCCTCGCTGAACAAAGCGAACGTGAATGGCGAGCGTGCATGGGATTTCGTAGAATCCCGCCGGTCCATTTTCGTTTGCCCAACAGTGCAGATTATTTGTGCGCTCATGCATGCTTTAGGCACAGGCACCCACTCACGACAAGTCAATGAGGCCATCGCCGCAGTCTTCCGACTGTAATCGGTTTGCACCAACGCGGCCGGCCGATCTCGTTTCCCTCAAATTCAGCCCCTGGAGGATTCGAAATGAAGTACAGGATGATTTTCCTCGTTTTTATGCTTGGGACAGGAATTGCGTTTTCCCAGTTCCCCCCGGAGATCAAGAACGTCGTGGTGGTCTTTCAGGAGAACCGGACTCCCGACAACCTCTTCCATTTTCTAACTCCAGCGTGCCCTTTGCCCGAAAATGCGGGTCCATTGCAGGCTTGCATTCCTAAACCGGTGACGACGAGCTGCTACGACATTTCCCCTTGCGGTCTTTCTGACCAGAAGAGCCAGCGCCCGGTTCCGGTTCGTCTAAAACCTGTGCCCCTGGCAGGCAGTGTTGACCCGGACCACTCGCACAATGGCTTCAATAACATGTGCAATCCAGACCCGGCTACGTTGAGATGCCGAAACGATGGCGCCTGGAAGACATCGTCCCCGGCAGGCACTTCTTATGGTTATGTGGCCAACACGCCTGTCACTAACTATGATGGCTCCCCTGGTCGTTTGCTCGAACCCTACCTAAGGCTCGCAAAGCTATACGGGTGGGCTAACTATATGTACCAGACCAATCAGGGGCCGAGCTTTCCCGCCCACCAATTCATCTTTGGGGGCACCTCCGCGTCGACGGCCGAAGACGATGCAAATGCTACGTTCGTATCCGAGAACTTCAACAACAAAATCGTCAGCAACAATGCTGGATGCCTTGCGCTGGAGGGTGCAACGAACGAGGTGATTTCTCCCGTGCTGGACACTCCCCCTCCCGGGTGCACGCTTTATGCGGACAGTTCGGTGCAGGAGTGTCCCGTCAGGAACACGGCACTCATTTACCCGACAGACCCCGTTGGCACGTTCTGTTTTTCCCGCCGCAGCATGGCGAATGTTCTCGATCCGCATAGGATCACCTGGAAATACTATGCCCCGTCGCCAGGCTCGATCTGGACGGCGCCTGACGCCATCAAGGATATATGCGATCCAGCATGGGTCAACCCGAACGGTGATCCAAGCTCCGGGCTCGAATGTACTGGTAAGGAATGGAAGGCCAATGTCGACACCAACAATCTAGGCACGGACATTCTGCGGGACATCGCGAACTGCGACCTGGCAAGAGTGAGTTGGGTTATTCCCAATGGCGCATGGTCCGATCATGCCGGACCGAATGACCTTTATGGGCCATCGTGGGTCACCGCCATTGTGAACGCCATCGGCAGTAACAGACGATGCGGGAACGGAACCAGGGACGAAGGCCAGACCTACTGGGAGAACACCGCCATCGTCATCACCTGGGATGACTGGGGAGGATGGTCGGATAATCAACCGACGCCGTATGCCTCCAAGTTGCCCTGCAATTCAAAGAACTGCCAGGGAGACTATCAATATGGATTCCGCGTGCCGTTGATTGTGGTTTCCGCTTACACCCCCGCAGGCTACATCAACAATGAGCAACACGATTTCGGCAGTGTACTGAGGATGATTGAAGGAATCAATCACCTCGAAGAAGGTCAACTCGGGTTCGCCGACAAGCGGGCGACGACCGATTTGCGCGGATTCTTCAGTCTCACTCAACCGCGCCCATATCTCGTGCTGCCCGCCGAAAAGGATGCGAACTTCTTCCTAACGTATAAGGGAGCGGCTGTCGATCCCGACGACGACTAGACAATCACTCATTTCGAACTGTGGTAATCGCTCAGCCGGGTGCCGACATCCGGTTTTCACTTAGGGTGGGGGAAGACCGGATGTCTGGGCTGATAAAGCCCAACCTCTCCCCCGCCCGGAAGCCGAATCTTCGTAATCGAGCCCCAGCGTTCCTCCTCAATATCGGAGCAGGCAATGCCTTTGCCCGTCAGACTGGCGATTTCCACCTTCAGGTCGTCACACATGAGATACAACTCGTGCGAATCATTCTTGTCCGAAGGATGAAAAGCAGCCTCGCCCGGCGGCATGGCAAAAATTAGCCACCCGTACCCCGCATCCACCGAAGGGAACCCAAGCACGTCGCGGAAAAATGCGCGATCTGCATCGGCATCCTGGCTGTAAATGACGATATGGCTTCCAGAAATCACGTTCTACTCCCTTTTCAGCCGCTCCAGCACCTTCAAATCCTCGGCGCTCAGCACTGCCCGTTCCAGCAGGTCCGGCCGGTTGTTCAACGTCTTCCGCAACTGCTGTTCTCGCCGCCACTTCCGCACGGCCGCATGATCGCCGCCCATCAAAACCTCCGGCACAGCTACCCCGCGAAACTCGGCAGGCCGCGTGTAGTGCGGATAATCCAGCAGCCCGCCCGCTCCATGCTGCGACCGTGGAACTCCATCCGCGTCACCTGACGTTGCAATCGCCGAGTCCCCGACCCCAAAGCTCTCAAACTCGCTCGAAGCCTCGTTGCCCAGCACTCCCGGCACCAGCCGTGCAACCGCATCGAGCACCACCGCTGCGGCCAGTTCCCCGCCGCTCAATACGTAATCCCCAATCGAAATCTCACGGTCACAGTAGAGCTGATTCACGCGCTCATCAACCCCTTCGTAGCGCCCACAAATGAGCACCACTCGCTCCAGCGCCGCCAACTCGCGCGCCAACGCCTGTGTAAACGGCTTCCCCTGCGCTGAAAGCAGGACAACCGTCTCACGCGCCTGAGCCTCTGCATCGCGATTCGCAACAGGGGCGACGTTGAGCGCGGCCAGCGCCTCAGCCAGCGGTTCCGCCTTCAACACCATTCCCTCGCCACCGCCAAAAGGACGATCATCCACCGTCCGATGCCGGTCATGCGTAAATTCCCGCAAGTCCCGCACGGCGATCTCAATCAGGCCGGTCTTCTGAGCACGGCTAACTACTCCATGCTCAAAAAATCCGCGGAAGAACTCCGGAAAAATTGTGAGGATATCAAACCGCATCATCAGTCCCGACCCAATCATAATTCGGACGAGTCATTGCGCCCTGCGGTTAGTCCGTGATTAAATCCAATCACTATCACAGAGCTAGCCCCCCAGGTTCTAGAGAAAGATTGCGGGATTTTTCCGCCTATCTCAATGGAATACGAGGGAGCTTCGCGCATGCAGACTGAACCTACTGAACAACTCTTAGAACAACCCAATCCATCTGACGAACTCATACCGATTCCCGCAGCGCCGCTACAGGCGCTCTCCGCAAGCAGAATCCGGGAAATCTTCCGTCTCTACACCATTTATCGCAACTATGTCATGCACGAAGATCTACTGATCAGCCAGCGGCTTCAGCGAATGCTGATCATTCAGGGCTTTGTCTTCGCAGCTACAGGCAGCCTTCTTTCGAATTTCGGAGAGGCCCTGGCTTCAACCGGTGATGGTCAATCAGCGATCAGTGATTTAGTACCGAGACTCGCTCCGACCCTTGTGTATGGGGGGTTTCTGCTGGTTCTGGCTATTTCAGGAGCCTTAACCGCCTATGTTGCACAGGGAAGTCTCTCAGCCGCTATCGGCGCCCTGAAAAATCTGCGCAGGCTTTGGGCAGCCTCCGTCACCAAGGAAGAAAGACAGTTTGTTCACTTACCCGGAATTCAGGGTGGCGGATCGAAGAAAATTCACAGGCGGGGCAATCGTCACATCGTATGGCTTCCGCGATTCTTCATGGCGGTCTGGGCTGGAGTTTCGATTCTGTTGGTAATCGTGCTGCTGAAGACTCTCTTCTTCCGCTAAGCCAGGAGTCAGTAACATGCATTGAAACTCTAGGCAGTCGAGTTACCGGCTGAAATCGATTCCCGTTCTTGTCCGCTTTGGGTCTATCCTTATTCAATTCAACCCAGAAACGAGCACGATGGCCGACATAGAATCCCAACTGAACCGCTGGCAGTCCGCCGGAGTCATCGACGACGCCACCGCCGCCCGCATTAGGTCCTTTGAATCCGAGCAGAAGAAGCCTACCGGCATGCGCTGGTACGGCATCGTCGCCCTGATCCTCGGAGCGGTGCTGCTGGCATGCGGCGTTGTCCTCTTCGTTAA